>ERZ1023241.49-NODE-49-length-60903-cov-25.272071_pt1 | contig 60903 bp, 56 predicted proteins | sample MGYA00380455_ERZ1023241 | MGnify/ENA primary metagenome ERZ1023241 (study PRJEB33173, sample SAMEA4830304) | metagenome | study: EMG produced TPA metagenomics assembly of the PRJEB25223 data set...
TTCTTCATAATCTCTTAATGATCTTCTTACTACTTCGTCAGTAGCAAGCTAGGTCAGCTATATTACTCTCTATCTCTAGAAAGTCAACCAGTAATAAAAATTATTTTAAACTTTCTTCCTAAAACCCAACTCAATCATTTTCAACCAAGTCATTGTTTTATCAGAAGTTTTAATCTTCATCACCGCCGATGGATGTGCATTCTACAGTATTTCAGATGCCTTGCAACAACTTTTTTAAATAAATCTTACCGCATGTCTAATTTTTAGTCTTTTATGAAGTTTTTATCCATTTATTATACAATTTTGCTTAAATTACGCCTATTCCTAGTAATACAGTTTATTATTCCGGGTTAAACAACGCCACTATACTCAGAACAAGGCTTTGGGGTTTCCTTATGCATCGCTCTATTTATTTATCTTTATGCTTATTTTCTTTGGCCTCTAGCCCATTAATTTTTGCTGAAGACACTACTCAGGCTGAACAGACTGAAATAGAAACTGAATCTTCTACTACTACTGATACGGTTCCACTCAGAGAAAAAATATCTTCCAAGGTGAGTCACCTGCAAACCCAGCTAAAAGTCGATGCTAGTGCTGCACAGGCTGAAGAAGTTAAAGATCCTTTTCAGGGCTGGAATAGAAAGGTGTATCAATTTAATGATGCAATCGATCAGGCAGTCGTTCGCCCCATTGCGGTTCAGTATCAGGAAAAGGTTCCTCAAGATGTTCGTGGCAGCTACACCCAGTTCCGTAGTAATTTGGGTGAACCATGGAATGCGGTAAACCAGTTGATTCAGGGCCGTCCTGCTCGTGCGGCAAAATCTTTGGGCCGTTTTACCATTAATACCTTAACTACTTTAGGTCTGGCAGATCCTGCCCGTCGTCTGGGATTGGATCATGAAGATGAAAAGTTCGGGATCACACTAGGTTATTATGGTGTACCTTCTGGCCCTTATGTGATGTTACCGTTCCTGGGCCCAAGTTCTGTGCGTGATACTTTCGGTATGGCAATCGATAGCCAGACCCGTCCACAGAAATATATTCTTGAAGATGATGAAGGCTTGTATTGGGGTGATCAATTCTGGCGTGCAATTGATAATCGTGCAGAATTACTTGATATTGAAGGTGTGTTAACAGGTGATCGTTATGCACAAATTCGCGATATTTATTTGCAGCGCACCAATTATATGATCGCCCAGAAAAAAGGTCTGGAACAGGAATCTTTATTCCTTGAAGATGACTTCGATGATGAAAATCTTGAAGATGAATCTTTCGATGAAAATGAGACTGAATCTTCTAGTGATGACCTTTGAAACCTAAGCTCAATGATGATTTGCTAGCGGAAACTGTTCGCTAGCAATCATTTGCTTGTTATAGTACATCTTATAACTCATTCCAGGATCGAACTACCTGTCTATGTATTTCATTCAACCTACCCGTGATATTCCTTATTTAGATCAAGTACTTGAGAAGCTTCCGCACGTTCAAGTAATCAAGCTGGAAGATCACGAGTTGTACGATGCAACGATTATTGCTATTGCAGATGTACATGATTATCTGAAATATAAGTGGAACCTTCCGACTGTAGTATTAGCGCTGGAAAATGAAGGAACAGCCTTGGCACAAGCTTGGGAACAAGGTGCTTTGGCAGGCTGGATCTGGGATAAACTGCCTGAACAACCCGATATCGCATTACAAAAAATTGATGCGCAATATAAGCGTAATCAGGATAGTCGTGATCTTCCTTCTGCGGCAGAGCTACAAAAACGTTTGCTGCCGAATGAAATTGAATTAACCAATTATGCGGTTGAAACCTATTTTCAGCCTTCTGCTTATCTATCTGGCGATTGGTACGATTACTGGAAAATCAGCGATAAAGAAGTCATTTTCTATCTTGCGGATGTTTCTGGTCATGGCGTTACCAGCAGTTTATTAACGTCCTGGATGGCGGCTTTTCATGGTCGTTCCAAAACGCCTCGTGAGCTAATCAAGAAACTAAACGGGATGCTGGTTCAGGAAAATATCGAAAAGCATATCACCATGATTGCCGGAATCCTGAACCTGGAAACCCATGTCTTGAAATGGTCCAGTGCTGGTCACTACCCTCCTCCGATTATCTTTGAACCGAATCAGGAACCAAAAATCCTGTCATCCAGCAGCTTCCCTCTTGGCCTCACTGAAGACCTTGAGGTAGAAGAAAATGAGTATATCCTCAGCCGCAATGCACGTTTCATTATCTGTTCAGATGGGGCATTGGAGCCGTTTAGCGGCGGTCTGAATGAACAATTTTCCCAATTATTGCATCACTTACAAAACGAATCTTTCGAAGCACCCGAACATGTTGCCGATGATATTGCCATTCTCAGCTTCATAAGAGTGAAATAGCAGTATAATCACAAGCTTTATAAGCACTTAATTTGATTGCGACTTTCAGCTACTTGAGTATCTATAGACCCTATGGGATAATTTAATATCCTTCTCTGCAAATGGCATTTATATGTCAACAGGTCATGTTGAATATGCAAGCTTGAATGGAACGCATATTTTTAAGCTTATCGGCGAAGTGCGGGCCCAATCTTGTATTAGTCTAGACAAATTACTGAACAAACTTGAGCAGCAGGACAACGTTGTTGGCGCAATTGTTGATCTGACTGAAACCAGCTTTATTGACAGCACTGTACTGGGTGTCCTGGCAAAATTAGGACTTAAACTTAAGCAGCTCCATAAAATCCAGGCGGTGATGTTGTCGACTAACTCTGATATCACGACTCTGGCCAACAGTATGGGCTTGGGGCAGGTCTTTGTCATTTTGGATTACTGCGGTGATTCAAATGTATGTACGCGTAAACTTATGGAAGAACATGTGACGCATCAAGCGATGCTGAAAACTGTTCTGGATGCACACAAGACTTTAATGCGATTAAATCAGAGCAATCAGAATATGTTTGAGCCCTTGGTCAAACAGTTGCAAAAAGAACAAGATAATCTAGATCAAGTTTCTGAACAAAAGGTATGAACATACAATAAGGAATCCCTATGACTTTACTTTCTGTTGCACAAATGAATTCCCAGAATGAAATTGAGCAAAATTTCATGACTATCGAATCATTAATTCAACAAAGTAAAGCAAAAGGCGCTGAACTTATTGTCTTTCCTGAAAATTTCGTCTGTTTTGCTGCTGGTAAACAGCGCGAAACCGCTGCTCAGTTCGAGAGCATTCAACAACGTCTGGAACAGCTGGCTCATCAATATCAGATCTGGATTATCGCGGGGACATTACCCTGTCCTTATCGTCCTGATGGTTCGATTATTGAAGATGGCCGGGTTAGAACCGTAAGTCTGTGTATTAGTCCAGAAAAAACTGAAGCCCGCTATGACAAGATTCACCTCTTTGATGTACAGGTCGGTGATGCTGTTGGTGGCTATCAGGAATCCCAATTTTTTGAACCAGGTACCGATATTGTTGTTGCGAAAACGCCTTTTGGCAATATCGGTATGATGGTCTGCTATGACCTGCGTTTCCCTGAACTCGCGCTTCATTTACGTGGCCAAGGCGCGAATATTTTAACTGCGCCATCTGCCTTTACTTACACCACTGGCCAAATGCACTGGCAATTATTATTGCAAGCACGTGCTATGGATACCCAATGCACAGTTCTCGGTGCTGCTCAACAGGGTTGGCATGGTGAAAAACGTCAAACTTGGGGACATGCCGCTGCCACAAACAGCCGTGGTCAACTTCTCGATATGGTGCATGCGGAAGGCGCACAGATTATTACGGTTGATTTTGATTTGACTGAGCAGACCAAAGTGCGTGAGTCTATGCCACTTATGCAGCATCACAAGCTATTACAATTTTCTTAAGTCATACTTTCTACTGCATTCTCATTCGCTTGCATAAATTAACAAAATCCCTGCTTATTCTTCCCTAGAAATTATGGAGCATAGAAGTTCCATAAAAGAACAAGCAGGAAATACTCTCATGTCATTAGAAAAAGCAGTATATACCGCACGTGCCAAAGCTACAGGCGGTCGAGATGGCCGTGCAACCTCTGACGATCAGATTCTGGATGTAAAACTGGCAGTGCCTAAGGAAATGGGTGGCCCAGGTGGCGGGACCAATCCTGAACAATTGTTCGCTGCAGGTTATTCAGCCTGTTTTTTAGGTGCCATGAAGTTTGTTGCCAACCGGGATAAAATCAATATTAGCAAAGATGCCTATATTGAGGGTGAAGTTGGCATTGGTCCGATTCCTACCGGTTTTGGTATTGAAGTGACTTTAAATGTTCATTTAGAAGGCATGGAACAGGAAGAAGCTCAAAAGCTGGTCGATGCCGCACACATCGTTTGTCCTTATTCAAATGCAACCCGTAACAATATTGATGTCACGTTAAATGTCATCACCTAAGTCTACATAAGCATTTCACTCTCTATCCCGAAAAATCAGAAGTCATTTCAGGATAGAGCTGATTATTCTTTTAAAATTTTAATCAAAATTACTGTGTGCTATTTAATAAAAAAAATGATCATTTGAGATATTTACTTAAGAAAACTGCGCCTTTCTAGCACAACGAATAAATTTACTCTGCCGCCTCATTGGTTACACGCAGAACTTCTTCAATCGTGGTTTTACCAGCCAGCACTTTACGTAAACCATCATCGCGAATTGAACCTGATTGCTGACGTGCATAGGTTTCCAGCTCATATTCAGCCGCATTGCCATGAATCAGACGGCGCATATGCTCATCGACCGGTACAATTTCATAAATGGCGGTACGTCCACTAAAGCCGGTATTCCCACAGCGTTCACAACCGTGCGGTTGAGGTAATCTTAAATCCTGTGGATGCTCAATATGTTCAAACAGATTTTTCTCAAATGCATCTGCATCCTTCCAGGTCGCACAATGTGGACATAAGGTACGCACTAGACGCTGAGCAACTACGCCAATTAAAGAGCTGGATAGTAAGAATGGCTCAATTCCCATATCTTTTAAACGCGTCACTGCACCAATCGCAGTATTGGTATGTAGTGTTGATAATACCAGGTGACCAGTCAATGATGCCTGAACTGCAATTTCTGCAGTTTCCAGATCACGAATCTCACCGACCATCACTACATCCGGATCCTGACGCAGCATGGCTTTTAAGGCACGGGCAAAGGTCATATCGACTTTGGTATTTACCTGAGTCTGACCAATCCCTTCTAACTGATATTCCACTGGATCTTCAGCTGTCAGAATATTTTTGGAACCATCATTCAGATTAGAGAGTGCTGCATATAAGGTAGTGGTCTTACCCGAACCGGTAGGTCCAGTCACCAGAATAATGCCATGAGGACGATGCACCAAGGTCTTGAGTCGATCATAATCATTATTCATCAAGCCCAGATGAGTCATATTCAGACGGCCAGCCTGTTTGTCCAGCAAACGCATCACCACCCGCTCCCCATAAGAGGATGGCAAGGTCGAAACACGGACATCGACTTCACGACCTGCCAGACGCAAGGAAATACGTCCATCCTGAGGAATCCGTTTTTCTGCAATATCCAGCTTGGCCATGACCTTGATCCGTGATACCAGTAATGGTGCCAGCTCACGACGCGGCTGCACAATTTCACGGAGTTGCCCATCGACACGCAAGCGTACAGAAAGTCGTTTTTCGAAGGATTCCACATGAATATCTGAAGCTCCAACCCGGATCGCTTCCGATAACAAGGCATTAATCAGACGGACAATAGGTGCATCATCTTCCTGATCCATCAGATCTTCAGCTTCAGGAACCGAATCAGCAAGGCTTAATAAATCCGGGTGATCTTCCAGTCCGGCAGCCACCTGCTGTGACTCACCGCTATCGCCGGCAAAACTGGAACTGAGTAACTGATTGAATTCTTGTTCTGTACAATGTTGATACTGAGCCGGATGACCTAGCAAACGGCGTGCTTCCTGTAATGCAAGCATAGATGTATTGTCACGACGGACAATAAAAGCCTGATCTCCCTCATAACGCAATAGCACACCATGACGTTTTGCAAAGCTATACGGGATTTGTAATTGTTTCAGTACTTGCATCGCAGATTATAATAATGATGAAAAAATTTAAATTGAGTGTACTCTAAGCATATGACAGCGTGAAGTATGTTTTCAAAGATTTAGCAAGAAAGGATGCCAACATTGCCGCAAGATCAAGAGGAACTAAACCTGCAGTCTCCCAGAATTCAATGGTGGGGAGAGCAAAGTTTTGAAATTAACGAGTCCAAGGCTTGGCAATTTGGCTCTCTGCTGTTTCGTTTGACCAGAGGTTTGCAGGAATGGCGACTGGAATATTATCGTCCGACGGTGCAGTACGATTATGAACAGCAATGGCATCAGATTAATGATCCACTGTTTGCATTTCCGAAACCGGTGAAAATTGAACGCTATATGTTCAAATCTACCCAAAGCAAGTTACAGCTTATGCCGCGTCTGGCGAATCGCTCCGTAGTAATTAAACCGGTTGATCCGATTTATATTCCGGCTGGGCAACGTGGAACCCTCTATATCAGCACCCCGCTATGGATTGCCGGTTTTGTCGAAGGTCAACGTGAACCGATTTTTGATCTTCCAGTGATTTTACCGAAAGACACCTGGTTTGGACCCAATCATCGTTCCGGTGAAATTTGCTATGCTACCGCAGTTGACGGAAGAACCGAGCTCCAACAATTACGTCCTCGTGCATTCCGTGCTGTGACCCCGATTGAGTTTCATAATACCAGTCAGCAGCAACTGCGTTTCGATCGGATGAATGTTCCAGTACCTGCATTGCCTCTCTTTTATAGTGCCAGCACTGAACGTCTGTGGACCTCGCAGATTAAGGTTTTGCATGAAGGTCTGGATCGCCCACCTCGGATCCGGGTGGAAAACCGTACCCCGCCCAATGCGGGTGAAGTAGATTATTTACACCCACCGCGTGATCCAGCGGGAAATTTATTTAATATGTTTGATTCATTTTTCTAAGAGCGTGTGATGCCAAATTCGAATATTCCAACCGAAGTCACCAACAGTCTCAAGGGAGTATTTACCAATATTAATACGGATCGCCTGACTGAAATTGTCGTCGCGGTTGTGCTGTGTTTTATTGGTTTCCTGATCGCACGTTTTTTCTCGAATGCTTTTATCCGTACTATCGGTATACGCTTTAATGCGCATCAGCAAATGGTCTGGCGCCGCGGGATTTTCTACTTTATTTTCCTGTTGTTTGTGATGGCGAGTTTGAAGGAAGCCGGCTTTAAGCTCAGTGTTTTCCTCGGTGCAGCGGGTATTTTAACTGTGGCTTTGGGTTTCGCTTCTCAAACCTCTGCATCCAACCTGATCAGCGGTATCTTCCTGATTGGTGAAGGATCTTTTGAGGTCGGTGATACCATTCAGATTACACTGATTCGTGGACATACCGTTGAAGGTGAAGTGATTTCGATTGATCTGCTCTCGGTTAAACTGCTTACCCAAGATAATATCTATATACGTTTGCCGAACGAACAACTGATTCGGGCTCCGGTACACAACCTGTCTAAGTTTCCAATCCGGCGTATTCCGATTACCTTGGCTATTAATTTCCATGAAGACATCATCAAGGTGCGTGAAGTACTGCTTGATGTTGCCAATAAATATCCGCTGGTTCTGGCCGATCCAAAGCCTGCAGTCACAGTCACCGCCTTCCGTGAATCTTCGATTGAACTTTTGTTTGCGATTTGGTGTCAGCAGGAAAATTATCTGAAAGTCCGTGATGAAATGCAGGAACGGATTCGAAATGGCTTTCTCGATAACCAGATTGAAATTCCGGTACCGAAAATGGGCTTTGTTGATCATCCACTGGCTCGCCCACTGGAAAATGAAGACGTTGATCAATATGCCAATGAGAAGGAGCTGAAGAGAGAGCCGGATTTAAAATAACTTTTTCTAAATCCCTCCTCACCTCCCTTTACTAAGGGAGGGACTGTCATAAAAAGCCTGTCTTTCTTTTACATATCGCTTAAAGCTGTGCTTTAAGCTCGTTCAGGGTTTGGGGAGATTAAATTAACGCTCAAATCGAGTAATTTAGATTCAAACCCTTTTCTCCCCATCCGGCATTGGTGCTATATACGCAATCAGTAGCATGACCCCACCGGCCAGCAAGAATGAAATCACACGTGTCAGTGTACCGGTATGAGATAAGTCGAATAACACCAGCTTCAAGCTGACGATCACCAGAATACTACCTCCTAAAATCCACATCGGTTTAAGCCTTTTTAGCGTAGCCGTCCACATGGTTGCCCAAGCCAACAATACCCAAAGAATCGTCAAGCTTAGCTGCACCGTAGCATTGCTCCATAATTCCAGACTATTAAATGGTGTTTGCAGATAGATATGTAGAGCCCGTAATACAATATAGCTCGACAGCCATAACAGGCTTAGCACCATCAGTACCGACATCATACCGCGATCGTGTCCTGCCCGAATCTGCTGCAACAGCATCCATAGGAAACTGGCAAGCATGGCCAGACTGATCAGATCAAATGGATTGAATAGAGGCAGCCAGTAATATTGGAAAGCTTGCTGGTTAAACAGCTGTGAGCATATTAACCAAGCTCCCATTAATACCAAGCAGTTTTTACTTTGCCAGAGTAAACGCCACTCTGAATTTTCTTTTTGTCGGTAACACCAGAACCAGAATACCAGAGGCAGAATTACCATACTGAGATAAGGCATGCTCGGTATTAGGCATAAACTGGCTAAAGCCAGGCTGGCAAAAACACCAAAGCTCATCCACTCTTTGGATAAATCAATCCCTTTCACCGGTCTTAACCATAAAGCAGCCAGCAATAATGATGAAAGTGCAAAGATTCCACGCTCCAAAGCACTTGGCCAGACCAGAATCCCATTTTCGCTATGATCAACAGCCAGCAAAATCGCAATGATCACCAATGGTGTAAGACTGCTCCATTTTGGCAATAACCAGCACCATTCCTGATGCTTACGCTGAATGATCTCACTTAGAACTGTATAACCCAGTGCAAGACTAAATAAGCTATAAATATAGGCCTGCTCATGAGCAAATTCATCTTCAAGCAAGGCAAACAACATCAAAGTCGCAGCAAAACTGAGAATGCTCAGAAAACTGATACTTAAACTATTCAGCTGCTGGCGATATTTGGCTTTAAGCTGACTCAGGAAGACGACGGCGACATAACAGAAGCTGAGAATCCAGAAAATTTCCCGCGGTGTGGGATTAAGCTCAATTAGATAGTAAACACTACTGAAGCCTGCCATGATCAGCAGTCCCATACTCAGATAATGCGCAACCCGAATATTCTTTTCCAATGCCCAGAGATAAATCAGTACTCCTTCAACCGCCCAACCGACTACGCTCCACTGCTCTGTCAATAAAATGGGTGGAACCAAAGCCAGGAAGATCAGCATCAAGCTGAGATAACTTTGGGAAATGACCTGAATACTTTCTCTACGACGCACTAAAGTCCAACAGATTGCAAATATCCCGGCAAATAACAGACTAAGCCCGGCTTGCCAAAGCTTCTGATCAGGCTCATTGAAATGAATGAGATACAGGAAAAGATAGGCGGTAATCGGTGCAGCGAAAATTAGGGCAAGATCCAGAACCGGTTTTAAACGAAAACGGGAAAGATCCTGCCGGGCCAGTAACTGGCTAAAGCGAAAGCCCAGCCAGATGAATACCGCACTATGTGCCAGAATCAGAGTCGTCATCGTATAACGTTCGTATGTGTGGCCATGAATCAGGCTATACATTCCACCTACTATGACTGTGACCAGAAAAGCAATCTGGTTCAGGATTTTCCAGGGCCGCAAACTGCTGAGTAACAGCACACCGATATTAATCAGCAGATAATAACTGATGAACTCAACCGCAGAAGCATCCCGGGTCGGCAAGGTAAACGGCGCCAGATAAGCAATGAATAAGGCCATGACTGCCAGCTCAATACTTTCCTGTTTCAAGCTTAAGTACAGCGTAATTGCCAAAATGACCAAGAACACCAGAGCTGCCAGTGGCAACGTGGCAATCACCAGATTGTAATAGGCAAAGAACAAGGTCAGAAATAGTGCCCCTAATCCCAAGCCTTCTAGTGCCAGACCGAAACTTCGATTTTTAGTGATCAGGGTATAACCCAATCCGGTCACAACAACAGCAGATAAAGCGACCAGTCCTAATTTTACCGCCAAGCTCAGCTGCCAGTGCTCTGTTGCAAAACGAAGTAATAAAATGATTCCGATTACCAAAATGGCAATCGCAGCTTTGAGAACTGGATTTCCGCGAAAAATCCACTGTTGGATCTGACCCAGCAATTGTGGTTGATCTGGACTAGCTTGAGCAGCAATGGGTAATGGAATATCTGTTTGAGTGATTTCTGGATGTGTCTGATCTGCTGAACGGTAACGAGATTGCAACTGGACAATGTTACGTTCCAAACGTTGTAACCAGCGTAATAGAAAGAAAATCCAGGCAGTAATGCCAATTCCCATCAGCCAGTTGAGCTCAGTCACACCTCCGACAATGGCGATAAGAGAAGAAATATACAGCGGTATTTTAGAATTGGCCGGTACAATCACTTGCGTCGGTGCTGCCAGATCCCGTACCGGCGCTTCAATGGCACTAATATATTGCATCACGCTGATCAGGAAACCCAGACCAGTGAGATAAGTCACGATCTGCAATTCCAGATACCATGCACTTATCCCTACAATCACCAGACTAATCAGCCAGATCATACGCAATTCATTTTGCCCTGCCGTCATTCTTCTCGTTCTCGTTCCTTAACCATGTCATCATACAACAGCTTGTACTGCTTATTTCATCTTCACCCAATATTCGCTAAGCTGTAGAAACCGACTTGCCCCTGCGAGTGCAGTAAAAATCACGTACAATAAAACTGTTTTTTGAATAAGGAATTGATTACATGCCACCATTTGTCTTGGTCGATGGCTCTTACTTTTTATTTCGTGCCTTTCATGCACTACCACCATTAACCACGTCAACCGGTCTACACACCAATGCAATTCGTGGTGCAATTTCTGCTATTCAAAAACTGATGCGCCGTACCCAGCCAACCCATATGGCGGTGATTTTCGACACGCCTGAACCGACTTTCCGTCACGAGCTATCACCTATTTATAAAGGTGACCGTCCGAGCATGCCGGAAGAACTGTCACAGCAAATTCCATACTTACATGCCTTGATTCGCGCATTAGGCATTCCCCTGCATATGCTGCCAGGTGCGGAAGCCGATGACATTATTGGTACACTGGCTAAACGTGCTGAAGCTTTAGGTCATCAGGTACTGATTTCAACTGGTGATAAAGACATGGCACAGCTGGTGACTGATAAAGTGACCCTGGAAGACAGTTTCAAAGAAAAACCAATGGATGTTGATGGGGTTTTTGAAAAGTTTGGTGTATGGCCGAACCAGATCATTGACTACCTGACCCTGATGGGCGATGCCTCAGACGGGATTATGGGTGTGCCTGGGATCGGAGCAAAAACTGCAGCCAAATTACTCAATGAATATGGCTCGATTGGTGGCATTCTGGAAAATGTCGACAAGATCAAAGGTAAAGTGGGTCAGAATATTAAAGACAATACCGATGGCATTGCACTGGATCATCAATTGGCCAGCATCATTTGCGATCTGGATTTAAGCTTCACTTATGATGACCTGAAACTTCAGGATCCAAATGTAGAAGCTTTACGTAATCTGTATACCGAACTGGAATTCCGTAACCAGCTACAATCACTGGACCATCCGAATAATCCAAACAACCGTAATTATAAACAGGCTACTCAATCGATTACTGCCAAAGCCGTACCTGAACCTCAAGAAGCCGATGAGCAGCAAGCGACACTGAGCAGTGATAACGATCAGCTTGGAGAAGCGACATATCATACTGTATTAACTCAGGAAGATTGGGACAAGCTGTTTGAACGTTTAAACACTGAAAAACGCTTTGCTTTTGATACTGAAACCACCAGCCTAGATTATCGTATTGCACAGATTGTCGGTTTTTCGGTGGCTTTTGATGCAGAGGATGCCTATTACGTACCGCTAGCACATGATTATGAAGGTGCACCAGAACAGCTAAATCGTGAAGAAATTCTGGCTCAGATCAAACCGATTCTAGAAAATGAAGCGATTCAGAAAATTGGCCACCATCTGAAATATGATGCGCATGTTCTGGAAAATCACGGCATTCATCTGGCGGGCTGGTATTTTGATACCATGCTGGCTTCTTATGTGCTGAACTCGGTTGCCACCCGCCATGGCATGGACGATGTTGCTCGTCTGTACTTAAGCCACTTAACCACCACTTATGAACAGGTGGCAGGCAAAGGCGCCAAACAAAAAACTTTCAATAAAATCGAGATCGAAACCGCAGCACACTATGCCGCAGAAGATGCGCATGTGACCTATCGTCTGTTTGAAGTACTCAGCAAAAAGCTGCAGACTTATCCTGAACTGGTCAATATTCTGCATAATATTGAAATGCCAGTAGCCCGTGTGCTGACCAGTATGGAAGAAAATGGCATCCGACTGGATCTGGCTTTTCTGGATCAACTCGGTTGTGAGTTCGCTCAAACCATGCAGAATCTGGAAAATCAGATCACGGAAATAGCTGGTGAAGCGTTTAATGTCAGCTCTCCGAAACAGGTCGGTGAAATTCTGTTTGAAAAATTAGGCCTAAAAGGTGGCAAAAAGACCTCTACCGGTCAATACAGCACCAGTGAAAGTGTACTGGAAAAACTGGAACACCCGATTGCTGAACTGATTCTGGAGTATCGGGGTCTGTCCAAACTGAAAAGCACCTATACCGATGGTCTATGCAAACAGGCCAACAATGAGACCCATCGCGTACATACCAGTTATCATCAGGCACTGACTGCAACCGGCCGTTTATCATCAACCGATCCAAACCTGCAGAATATTCCCATTCGTGCCGAAATCGGTCGTCAGATTCGTAAGGCCTTTATTGCGCCTGAAGGCCGTGTCTTACTCGCAGCCGATTATTCACAGATTGAATTGCGTCTGATGGCACATTTATCTCAGGATGATGCACTAGTAGATGCCTTTAACCATGGACAGGACGTGCACCGCCGTACCGCAGCTGAAGTTCTCGGTATCCCGCTTGAAGAAGTGACCAATGATCAGCGTCGTCAGGCTAAAGCCGTGAACTTCGGTCTGCTCTATGGCATGTCTGAATTTGGCCTGACTCGTCAGTTAGGTTTTACTCGTCAGGAATCCCAGGAATATATCAAACAGTATTTCCGTCGTTATCCGGGGATTTATGAATATATGCAGCGTACCCGTCAGGTGGCATTGGAACAAGGCTTCGTTGAAACCATTCTGGGTCGTCGATTGTATACGCCAGATATCGATGCGCGTAACATGATGGTCCGCAAAGCCGCTGAACGTGCTGCGATTAATGCACCATTACAAGGTTCGGCTGCAGACATCATTAAAATGGCGATGATTGAGGTTGATAAAATGCTACCTAAAGATCAGGCCAAAATGCTGCTACAAGTCCACGATGAATTGGTATTTGAAGTCGATGAAGCGATTGCAGATGAACTGGCTCCTCAATTGGCCGAAGTGATGCAATCTGTGATTGAAATCTCTGTGCCTTTGGTCGTGGAAGTCGGTAAAGGCATGAACTGGGATGAAGCGCATTAATACTAAAGCTCCTTCCTCCTTTTAGGAGGAAGGTTGGGATGGAGGTTATTTGAATTTATAGACCTTACCCTAACCCTTTCCTACAAGGAGAGGGAATTTTCTTGAAATAAAAAAGGACGCTTAGGCGTCCTTTTTCTTTGGGATCTGATTAAAGACCGGTTAGCAATACAATTGCCACCTGATTCATGATCATTTCAATTACGATCAATGCCAAAATTGCCAGAATTGGAGACAGGTCGATCACCCCCATATTCGGCATGATACGGCGGAACGGTGCCAATAATGGTTCTGCAAGTTCCTGAACCACTTCAATATAAGGTGAGCGGGATTGCGTAAACATCACCACCCAGCTCAAAATAATCGTTGCAAAAATCAGGTAACGACAGAAGCGAATCAAATCCTGCATCATGGTGACGAAGGTTAAGATAAGCAAATGGATTGGACCATTTGGCATTCCCCCAGACAAATACATGATGCCAAAAATTTTCAGCAAATACAGCACGACCAAAAGTGCCAGTGCAGCAGTATTCACCCGGCCTTTACCTACAGTTGGGAAAATACGCCCGAACACATCTACAATTTTAGTCGCTTTGACAGTAGATAGAACGACAGGATTATAAGGACTCACCGCGGCCAATTGCATTAAAAAGCGGAAGAATACGAGCAAAATCGCGACGTTAATGATAATGCCAAAAATTAGCGCAGAATTTGCACCCATACTTGAACGTTCCTAAAAATTAAACTGAAGATTATTTGCTATTGTCACTGAGCTCTTGGGCCAGTTCCTGACTACGTTTTTGCGCAGTAGCAAGCGCTGCCTGAATATTCTGAGAAATTTGCGCGCGATCAAATACTTCCAATGCCGCTTGAGTTGTACCATTCGGAGATGTGACATTCTTACGCAGCTCTGCTGGTGTATTAGAACTGGTGATCGCCATTTGCGCTGCCCCCAAAGCAGTTTGCAACGTCAATGCAGTAGCTACTTTTTCATCCAGACCTAAATTCTTGCCTGCACGAATCATGCTTTCCATCATATAGAAGAAATAAGCAGGACCTGAACCGGACACAGCAGTTACGGCATCAATCTGAGCTTCTGAGTTTACCCAAATTGTCAGGCCGGTAGAAGCCAAAACCTGACTCGCCAGCTCACGGTCATCATTACCCACTTCTTCATTGGCAAATAAACCATGTGCACCAGTCTGTACCAATGCGGGGGTATTTGGCATCACACGGACAATACGGTCAGTACCCAATAGCGCAGATAGTGTTGCAATCTCGGCACCAGCAACAATTGAAATCACCAGCTTACCAGCAAGTAAACCTTGAAGTGGTTTTAACACACCAGCTAAAACCTGTGGTTTGACTGCAAACAAGACGATATCCGCATCTTTAATAGCAGCAATATTATCATCGGTGACATTGACTTCTTTTTCTGCAAGAAGTGAGCGTACTTTCTCAACCGGATCAGAAACTGTAATACGCGTTGCTGGCAACCCCTGCGAAATTAGCCCGCCAATCAAGGCTTGAGCCATATTACCGCCACCAATAAAACTAATATTACAATTTAAAGCTGCACTCATGTTTAATGCTCGTCGTTGAATTCTAAAGTTGAAGAAACCGAAATGGGTAGCCACCCCCCTGCTTCACAATATGCAGATTGAGCTAACCAAAATCCTTTAGGTGTAAACACGCCTAGCATAACATTATCTGTGCTTAATATTTGAATAGTATGCCGAGTCCAGGGAAATATTTGCGCTTCCTGAATGGCTTTTTTGAGCGGCCAGTGCCCCACCCTTCCATAGAGATGGATTTTTTCACCACCCTTCCGTTGCCGTAAATATAAGGGTTGTCCTAATAAAGTGGGTGATAATCCTATCTCAGCCCTTTGAATCCCGAATTGACCAGAAGGAAGATGAACCTGATTTTTATTCTGTAAAATGATCTGCTGTTCAGCTACGTTTAGCTGTTGATCAGCCAGATAAACTTCAGCTTTTAGGCGATGTAACTGCTGCTGATAACGCACGTAATAATAGCCCGACCAATGCAGCGCTGCCTGAGCATCCTGTTTCGCTTCGATTACTTCGGTCTGTACACGCTCAACCATGTCCAGAGAAGGACGATATTGTCCTTCGCCTTTCATCCAGACCGAGATTAACTGGCGCTGCCGTGCTTTGGATAAACTTGAGAATGAAGGTATATCGAGGATTTCGGCATTGCCACAGCGTTTCAGATCCTGCTCTAATACTTCTTGCAAAATGTTTTGCGCATCTTGCATCAGCTCACTGGTACGTGCCAAGGCAGACTGCATTTTCGGATAGCGATGACTTAAGACTGGCCACAGCACCTGACGTGCCCAAGCGCGGTCATAATGAGTATCCTGATTGGTCGGATCTTCAATATTCTGGATGTTTAAATCTGCTGCCCATTGGCAAATCTGCTCACGGGAAATATCCAGTAGTGGCCGCCAGATAGTTAAATCTTTCCGAATATCGATCGCTTTCATCGCAGCCAGACCATCAATCCCTGCCCCAGAAAGTAAGCGTAACATTAAAGTTTCTGCCTGATCTTGCTGATGGTGAGCCAAGACCAGAATTTCATCGGGCTGAAGATGCTGTAGATAAGCTTGATAACGCGATTGGCGAGCCTGAGATTCTAGATTACCATTGGCAACATGGACGGGCTGAATGATGCAAGGAATATTTAGTTGCCGACATTGTTGCCGGACAAAAGTGCCCCATTCATTACTGATACTTTGTAATTGATGATCAACATAGATCGCGCGGATTTTTTCCGGACACAAAAAAAACATCAGATGCAGCAACAGCATAGAATCTATGCCGCCACTGCATCCGATTAGAAATTTTGTCTCTGCAGGAAATTCCTGCAGTTGCTTTAAGATGCCAGACCTAAATTGTCGCTGCCAAACTTCATTAAACGTTGGTAACGTGCTTCGCATCGTGCTTGTGGTTCCATTGCTTGCAGTTCATTTAAAGCTTCTTTCAGGACTGCTTTCAGTTGGTACATGACTTCATCCGGATCCAGATGTGCACCTTCACCTTCATCAACGACGTATTCAACAATACCCATCTTCTGCAATTTTTCAGCAGTTAATGCCAAAGCTTCACTGGCTTGTTCCGCTTTTTCTGCAGTTTTCCACAGAATAGACGCACAACCTTCCGGTGAAATCACTGAATAAATACTGTGAGAGAGCATCACTACACGATCTGCCACGCCAATCCCGAGTGCACCGCCTGAACCACCTTCACCCAGAACAGTGGCAATTACAGGTACTTTCAGATTAGAAAGCTGTGCCAAACTCGATGCAATCGCTTCAGCCTGACCACGCTCTTCCGCACCCACACCCGGGTATGCACCCATGGTATCAATAAAGGTGAAGACTGGCAGATTAAAACGTTCCGCCATATCGAGCAGACGCTGAGCTTTACGGTAACCTTCCGGGTTACTCATCCCAAAATTATGCTGTAATTTTTCACGGGTACTACGACCACGGTGCTGACCCACGATCATCACCGGTTGTCCATCGAAACGTGCCAGACCACCGATCATTGCGCCATCATCACCATAGAGACGGTCGCCATGCAAAGCATCAAATTCAGTGAATATTTCACCTACGTAGTCCAGAAATTGTGGACGTTCCGGATGACGAGCAATCTGTACTGTCGTCCATGCTTTTGATGGGGTAGCTTTATTTTTCATAGGTCAACCGTTTTCATCCCTATAAAGGTATTAATTAACAAATTGTTCAGATTGAACCGAGAGCTCGATCTCCCAATTTTTAAACTGCACCTGTTCATCATGCAGTTCAGCAATCAATAATGGCCATTGTTTGGCATCACCAGAAATGCTGAGCTGCCATTGTTGCGCATTCTTGACCTTAAGTTCAATGGCAGGAAGCATCTCATCACTACGACTGTGATTGACCAAAACCGCCAGACGCAACAGCAAACACAGCTGTAAAAGTTTAGTTCCACCGACTTTCATCACATCATGCTTGGCATCAGCGCGCAATTTACGGCGATGATGTGCGACCAAATGTGACAAATAATTCTGATCTACCTGCGAAAAACCGGCAATGTCAGAATGTTGCAACAAATAGGCACCGTGGCGGTGATAACCACTATGACTGATCGCTAAACCAATTTCGTGCAAATAAGCTGCACGACGAAGTAAATCACTGTCCTCGCTATACAGGCCAAGATCAGCTGCTACATCATCAAACAGTTTTTGTGCAGTCTGCACTACACGTTCGGCCTGCTTGGCATCGGCATTATAACGACCAATCAAGGCATGGACTGAACGATCACGTATATCTTCATGCTTGAAACGACCCAAGAGGTCATACATCACACCTTCACGTAATGCTCCATCTGAATAGACCAGATGTGGAATATTCAGTACATCAAATACCGCATATAAAATGGCAATTCCTGCAGGCAAGACTGCACGGCGGTCATCTTTCAGACCTTCAAATTCCATGTCCGAAACATGCTTATATTTGAATAATTTGTCTTTAAGTTTTTCCAGACCTTCACGAGTGAGCTGTTCTTTATCATTGCTCCAGCCCATGTTGACACAGATCTGACGGCAAGCCTTAATCGTACCACTCGAACCAATCACCGCATCCCAACCGGCAGATTTATACGTATTGGCAATGCCTGAAATTTCTTTTCGCGCCGCAGTCACTGCCTTATCAAAGGCTTTATGGGTAATTTCACCATCAGCAAAGAATTTCTTGGTAAAAGTCACACAACCCATCTGCACAGATTCGGTATGAATGGGTTCGAATTCTTCCCCGATAATCAGTTCAGTCGACCCCCCACCGATATCTACCACCAGGCGACGACCAGTATTGGCCATGGTATGTGACACACCGAGATAAATTAGACGCGCTTCTTCACGACCAGCAATAATTTCAATCGGTTTTGGTAAAATTTCAGCCGCTTTCTGAATGAACTCATGACCATTTTTGGCTTGGCGTAATGCATTGGTTGCCACAATCCGTAAACGGTTTGGTTGTACAGAACCCAAACGTCCGACAAAACGGGCCAGACAAGCTAAACCACGCTGCTGTGCGGCTTCAGTTAAATTTTTATTTTCATCCAATCCCGCAGCAAGCTGAACCTTTTCTGACATTGATGCGACTTTTTTCACTTCGCCATGATCCACCCGGGCAATCGCCAAATGAAAACTGTTTGATCCCATATCGATGGCTGCGAGTAATTCTTCATCAATCAAAAAATCAGACATTCTAGAAATAAACCTTTTAAGAATTGTGCTTAGAGTAATTCACAACCATGCAATTTAAAAGCCATTTGTCAGGACAATTTCGCGTAATTATTTTTTTCATTTATAGGACAATTGTATGAGGCGATGGTGACTATCGTGATCATCCATTAGACAAAACAACATTAAAGCTTGAAAATTTACAGATTCCCCTACATTGTTAAAGATGGCTATGTAATACTAATAATTATAGTTATCTTTATAAAATTAATTCTGGAGCACTCCATGTCTGGCAACATCGTAAACACTACTGACGCAAACTTCGAAGCAGACGTTCTTCAATCAGACGTTCCTGTGCTGGTTGATTTCTGGGCTGGCTGGTGTGCGCCATGTAAAGCCATTGCCCCTGTACTTGAAGTATTGGCTGATGAATATCAAGGCAAAGTGAAAATTGTCAAAGTTGACGTAACGTCTTGCGAACAAACTGCTGTGAACTTCAATATCCGTAACATTCCAGCTTTATTGATGTTCAAAAATGGTGAAGTCGTAGCGACTCAAGTCGGTGCAGCACCAAAATCTAAATTGACTGCATTTATTGATCAAAACATCTAAGCACAAAATGCTAAACTAAAAATACGCGACCAAAGGTTGCGTATTTTTTTCGTCTATAAATTGACAAAAACCCGTTTCTCTCTTATATTTCAACTTCAAGAGATAAAGGATGCTAAATCCTGTCAGTTTCTTACAAGACACATTACATAACATGCCGCTCGGCAATAGAAATTGTTTTCACATTTCTCTTTGAAACAATCAAACAGACCTCTGAATTGTTCTTGTGCAAATTCAATTGCTTTCGTTTGAATGCTTATATGCGGCCGAATGTTACTCCCTTTCTAACCTATACCTTAGAACTTTGATTCTATCTGACCACCTATGAATTTAACCGAACTCAAGAAAAAACCGATTGGCGAACTCATCAAGATTGCCGAGTTTATGGGCCTTGAAGGTATGGCTCGTAACCGTAAGCAAGACATTATTTTTGCCATCTTAAAACGCCATGCAATGAATGGCGAAGAGATTTTTGGTGATGGCGTTCTAGAAATTTTGTCAGATGGTTTTGGCTTCTTACGCTCTGCAGCAGGCTCTTATTTGGCAGGTCCTGACGATATCTATGTCAGCCCATCACAAATTCGACGCTTTAACCTGCGTACCGGTGACACCATTACGGGAACCATTCGTCCGCCTAAAGAAGGTGAGCGTTATTTTGCTTTGCTTAAAGTCAATCAGATTAACTACGATACCCCAGAAAATTCACGTAACAAGATCCTGTTTGAAAACCTGACTCCATTGTTCCCTACTGAACAATTAGTAATGGAACTTGGTAATGGTACGACTGAAGATTTAACTGCACGTGTCGTCGATCTGGTGGCACCCATTGGTAAAGGTCAACGTTCGATTATCGTAGCACCACCAAAAGCTGGTAAAACCATGCTATTACAGAACATCGCGCAATCGATTGTTCGTAATAACCCTGAATGCTTCCTGATTGTCCTTTTGATTGATGAACGTCCTGAAGAAGTCACCGAAATGGAACGTACTGTTCGTGGTGAAGTGGTCGCCTCTACCTTTGATGAATCCCCTGCCCGTCACGTTCAAGTGGCTGAAATGGTGATTGAAAAAGCCAAACGTCTGGTTGAACATAAGAAAGATGTGGTGATTCTGCTGGATTCGATTACCCGTCTGGCACGTGCATATAACACTGTGATTCCTTCATCAGGTAAGGTACTGACCGGTGGTGTAGATGCACATGCACTTGAGCGTCCTAAACGTTTCTTTGGTGCTGCACGTAATATCGAAGAAGGCGGTTCTCTTACAATCATTTCTACTGCACTGATTGAAACCGGCAGTAAAATGGATGAAGTGATCTACGAAGAGTTCAAAGGTACAGGTAACCAGGAAATCACGCTGGATCGCCGTATTGCGGAAAAACGCGTATTCCCTGCGATGAATATCAAGAAATCCGGTACGCGTCGTGAAGAACGTTTAATGTCCGAAGACAAACTGCGTAAAGTCTGGATTCTTCGTAAACTTCTGCATACCCAAGATGAACTGGTTGCGATGGAATTCTTACTTGACCGCATGAAAGAAACCAAAACCAATGATGATTTCTTTGATCAAATGAAACGCAAAGCATCGAACTAAAATTATCAGAAAGGTCACCATTCAAGGTGGCCTTTTTTTTATGGTTGACGTATGTTACACAATGAAACAATGTACTGAGTTATCTGTAAACTTATTTTTAAGTTTTTGATTATTAAAGTAAACAAATAAATAACTGTATAATTTTTATAGGCTTAATAAGCCTTTCTCCAATCTATATCTTTCAATTAATTGTTATTTTCTGTTAAAAAACCCTTAATTTTTATCGTTTTTTCGCTGTTTTTGATGCTCACCTAGTAGCAATTAAAAATGCGCAGTGATAGCATATTTGCAGACCAGTTAGACTGCTCCTGCGTTGTTAGTCCCTAACACTATTAGGAATAATAAAAGCATATTACAGCCTGACTTTGGTTTTTTTTAATCTCAATTTTTTAGAGAGTGATGCCATGTTATTCAAAAAAATCGCTATTGCTGCTGCAGTTGCTACTACTTTAGCTTTCGTTGGTTGTGCTAAAAAAGCTGACGACGCTGCTGCTGACGCTAACCAAGCTGCATCTGAAGCTGTAGAAGCTGCTTCTGAAGCTGAAGCTGCTGCTGACGCTGCTGCTGTAGAAGCTACTTCTGAAGTTGCTGCTTCTGACGCTGCTGCTGTTGCTGAAGCTGACGCTGCTGCTGCTGTTGCTACTGACGCTGCTGCTCAAGCTACTGCTGCTTCTGAAGCTACTCCAGCTGCTGCTCAATAATCTTTACGATTATTCAGTACAAAAAAAGAGAGCCTTTGGCTCTCTTTTTTTATGTAAAAAATAAAAATGTTAGATATAAAAAAAGCAGATCAATTGATCTGCTCATTCCCCACACGTTGACGGAACTTCTGTCCCGCGCGGAACGTAACAACACGGCGTGCAGAGATCGGAATCTCTTCGCCCGTTTTCGGATTACGGCCTGGACGTTGACGCTTATCACGCAACTCAAAGTTACCGAAACCCGATAATTTTACTTGTTCGCCCGAAATTAGCGCTTGGCTAATCTCGTCGAAAAACAACTCGACCATTTGTTTAGCTTCACGACGATTTAAACTCGTGAGCTCACTTAAATGATCAGCCATTTCTGCTTTTGTTAATGCTGTCATGAAGCCCTCAATGTCGCTTGGTAAGTGTTTTCCAACACCTGAAGGATATTATCCATACCTGATTTAATTTCAGCATCTTCCAGTGTACGGTTTGGATGCTGCCAGAGAAGTGCAAATGCCAGTGAGCGTTTCCCTTCTTCTACTCCTTGTCCAGTGTACACATCGAACAACCATGTCGAGCCTAGAAGCTCTCCACCTGTTTTTTCGATAAGTCCCTGAATTTCGCTAACATTAATCTTATCACTAATTAAAAGCGCAATATCACGTCGAACCGATGGAAAACGTGATAATTCTGTAAAATTAGATACATAAGTTTGCAAAACAGCCGATTGATCTAATTCAGCAACCCAAGTCGTCGCCAAATCGAGCTGGTCTTCAAGTGAGGGATGTAAACGACCTAAATAACCAATTGACTGACCATTCACCAAAATTTCTGCAGATTGACCAGGATGTAACCAGCTACGTTCAGAACGTACATATTTCACATTCAGACGCGCAGCTGCCAGAATTTCCTCAATGTCACCTTTGAAGTCAAAGAAATCCATTGGCTGCGCTTTACCATGCCAAGTTTCAGGCGTACGTGAACCAGTGGCAATCAAGGCAAAAGTTGGAATCTGTTTCAGATCATGAATTGAAGCCGCATTCTGGTAATCAAAACGCAGACCGAGTTCGAAGAAACGTACACGGTTCTGCTGGCGGTTGACGTTGTACTGTACGCATGGAATCAAGCTAGACAGTAAAGTTGAACGCATCACTGCCAAATCGCTTGAAATTGGATTCGCCAATGCCAATGGATTGACGTCAGGATTTAACTGTTTTTCCAGTTTCAGGTCAGCAAAACTGAAGCTGATCGCTTCCTGATAGCCCAAGGTTACGGCTGTTTGACGAAGCTGAGTCAGTTCGAATTGGTCTTCATATTTCGCCAATTTCACATCAATGACCGGTAAGCTGATTTGAATATTGTCATAACCGTGAATACGGGCAACTTCTTCAATCAGGTCTTGGTAAATTGCCATGTCATAACGGTGGGATGGCGGAATCACTGACCACTGACCTTCAGTTTTTACAGTCACTTCACAACCTAAACGCGTTAAAGCATCTGTAATGAAATCTGATTCAACTGTATAACCTAATAGTTGATCGACTTGCGCTTGTTCTAACTCAATCGCTTCACGCTTTGGTAACAGCTCTGTTTTTTCAGCTACAATGATTGGACCAAACTCACCGCCTGCAAGCTCAGCAATCAACTGAGAAGCACGATGCATTGCAATCATAGGAAGTTCGAAATCGACACCACGTTCATAACGTTGTGATGCATCAGTATGTAGACCAAATCGACGAGCACGACCAGCAATATGCAATGGCGCGAAGAATGCTGATTCCAGGAAAATTTCAGTAGTTTCATCAGTTACTGATGAAGACAAGCCCCCCATAATCCCTGCAATCGCCAGAGCTTTTTCATCATCTGCGATGACCATCACGTCGTCTTGCAGTTCAACTTCCTGTTCATTAAGCAGAACAAGTTTTTCACCAGCTTTGGCTTGACGTACATGCACTGAACCCTGAACCTTACCGCCATCAAAGGCATGTAGAGGTTGACCCTGTTCCATTAATACATAGTTGGTGATATCGACCAAAATGCTGTGCTGACGGATACCAGCGCGGACTAATGCACGTTCCATCCATTCAGGAGTTGGTGCTTTGGTATTTACATTTTTGATGATACGGCCCAAATAACGTGGGCAACCTTGAGTTTCAACAACGACTTGCTTTTGATCGGTGATGGTTGCAGCTACTTCTTTAATTTCAGGTGGAGTTACCGGCAACTGGTTAATCACACCAATTTCACGTGCGATCCCGCGAATGCTGAAACAGTCACCACGGTTCGGGGTGATGCTGATATCAATCACGTTGTCATCAAGGTCTAAATATTCACGAACATTCACACCCACCGGTGCATCTGCAGGCAGTTCTAACAAACCATCGATTTTATCTTCAAGATCGATTTCTGAAGCACCGCATAGCATGCCTTGAGATTCAACACCACGCAGTTTGCCTTTCTTGATTTTAAAATCGCCTGGTAATACTGCACCGATGGTAGCTACTGGTGCTTTCATACCCGCACGTACGTTAGGTGCACCACACACGATTTGTAGAGGTTCACCTGAACCAATGTTTACAGTGGTAACACGTAAACGATCGGCATCTGGATGCTGTTCGACAGTCAGGACTTCACCAACAACCACACCTGTAAACAGTTTTGCCGCAGGTGCAATTTCATCCACTTCAAGACCAAGCATAGTCAACTGGTCAGACAGTTTTTCGCTATCGATGGCTGGGTTAACCCATGTGCGCAGCCAATTTTCGCTAATTTTCATTTCTTTAAAACCTATAAATTAATCTTTTAAATCCCCCTCTAACTCCCCCTTTTACAAAGGGGGAGAACCCTGAGTCACATAAGGACAGCCCCCTCTCCTTTTAGGAGAGGTCAGGGAGAGGTTTAAATCCTTTAAGCAAACTGGCGTAAGAAACGCACATCGTTTTGATAGAACATACGCAGGTCATTAATGCCATAACGCAACATTGCAAAACGTTCTACACCTAAACCAAATGCAAAGCCTTTGTATTTGTCGGGATCAATGCCCGCAGCGCGAAGTACATTTGGATGCACCATACCGCAACCTAAAACTTCTAACCACTTGCCACGTTCATCCATAATATCCACTTCAGCACTTGGCTCCGTGAACGGGAAATAAGACGGACGGAAACGCACTTTCAAATCTTTTTCGAAGAATTCATTCAGCAGGTTAACCAATAAACCTTTCAATTCAGCGAAGCTGGTATTTTCAGCAACGTATAAGCCTTCAATCTGGTGGAACATTGGTGAATGCGTCTGGTCAGAGTCACAACGGTATACACGGCCTGGACACACAATACGGATTGGTGGCTGCTGGGTTTCCATGGTACGAATCTGCACACCTGAAGTATGCGTACGCAATAAATGGTTTACATCAAAGTAGAAAGTGTCGTGCATGGCACGTGCAGGGTGATGGCCCGGAATATTCAATGCTTCAAAGTTGTGATAGTCATCTTCAACTTCTGGACCAGTCGCTACTGTAAAACCTGCTTTGGTAAAGAATTGACAGATACGTTCTTGTACTTGGGTCACTGGGTGGATGCTGCCCACCTGTTGGCCACGACCGGGCAATGTAATATCAATTGTTTCACTAGCAAGCTTTTGTTCTAGTGCAGCTTTTTGCAGTTCAGCCTGACGTTGTGTCAAAGCACTTGTGATGGCTTCACGAACTGCATGAATTTGTGCCCCGAACGCTTTACGTTGTTCAGGATCCATTTTCCCCAGCGACTTAGATTGTTCCGCGAGCTGGCTTTTTTTCCCCGTAAATTGCACTCGTACTTGATCAAGTGCAGCAAGGTCTTGAGCTGCTGCAATCGCAGCGAGCGCTTCAGTGGTCAGGGCTTCCAGTGACATAGTAACTCTCAAAGCAACAGGTTAGAAATATTTTTAAAAACCCCATATTCTAACAGTTTTTAGGCGAGTTGATGAAGTGCGCTTTTAATGAAAATTAGAATAGCATCATGAATTATAAAAAGTATAAGATAAACATAATATCAATCAGATCAAATCACTATGGCACTCGATCAAATTTGGAAACAGCAACTGACCCTCGTCACTTATGGCAATGAGTTTTTAACTCAGGATCTCAGTTTCAGCCGCTGGCTGAATCACTCCATTTTTAATCAGCACCATTTAACTTTTCGTGATCTGATTTCTCAACATTTACTGGCACAACACTTTCAAATTTGGTTAGAAGGTCTGAAAAAACAAGGTGTTCGTCGTATTAGTCTGCATTCTTCACATTTGCTGGAAGATGAAAATAACCCTAATGCCAATGTCGAGCTGGTTCCTTTGGCGCATGTGATTATCAGTCATCATGCTCAAGGTAAAACCGCGTGGATGATCGGTAAGGAGCTGGCTGAATGGTATACCGCTGATAATGATTATGAAGCACCAGAAGCTCAGAAGTCACCTTTACGTCATGAAGTATTCTGGCGTTATGAACTGAATAATAAACTGGCCAAAAGAATTGATGCTGATCTGGTACAACCAAACTGGGATGATATTCATACCTATACTGAACAGGAATTATTTCAACACCATTTAACTCAAGGATTCACTGAGCCTGCTTATACTGGATTGCCTTATTATGGTACTACCCCAACGATTCAGTCTCACTCAGAAAATCCGAGTCATCTTGCTTTAATCCCAACGGATTATTCATCTGATTATGCTCATCAGACCTTGTATCGTCTGGATGCATTAAGTGATTTTATCCAGACGAAGATTCAACACCCTTATAATGATGATGGTCAGGTACTAAATCCGGAGCAGCAATTAAACCTGCGCCACTTTGCGCAAAAAATTGATGAAATCAGTGCCAAGTTCATTGTGAAAGTGGCCAATCATTATAAAACTGCACAACTCACTCCTAAAGTGGCGCCTGATCCTTTTGCGGGCATGAATACTGAAGATCGCGCAGTCAAAGTCTCCAAAGCTGAACGACCACAAAGTCACCATAAAACCGGTGCTTCAAGTGTGATCAAACTGATTCTGATCACGATTGTGATCTGTTTGATTGGCTACTATTTCGGGCTTTAATAAAATATATTGTCTATAAATAATCACTTTGGCTTGGTAGAGACTTAATCTCCACCAAGCCAATAAATAAATGATTTAAAAAAATCAAAGATCCCATTGATTTCATTTAAGCATAAAAAAAGACCGCTAAAAGCGGTCTTTTTTTCTAAGTCATAAAGACTTATGCAGCCAACGCATCTTTAGCTTTAGAAGCTAGAGCTGCAAACGCAACTGCGTCATGCATAGCGATGTCAGCAAGTACGCGACGGTCGATGATAACCTGAGCTTTTTTCAAGCCAGCGATCATACGGCTGTACGATAAACCGTTTTGACGTGCACCAGCGTTGATACGCGCAATCCATAGAGCACGGAATTGACGTTTCTTCTGACGACGGTCACGGTAAGCGTATTGACCAGCTTTGATTACCGCTTGGAACGCTACGCGGTAAACGCGTGAACGAGCACCATAGTAACCTTTAGCGCGAGCAAGAATTTTTTTGTGACGGCGATGAGCCTGTACACCACGTTTTACACGAGCCATTTATAATCTCCTTAGATGTACGGGCACATACGACGAACTGAAGCAACGTCACTCACGTGAACCATTACACAGCCGCGCAATTGACGAATACGCTTAGCAGATTTTTTGGTCAAAATGTGGCGTTTGAACGCTTGTTTACGCTTAAAACCGTTAGCAGTCGCTTTGAAGCGTTTAGCTGCACCACGGCGAGTTTTCATCTTAGGCATAACAACCTCTTTTGAACACCTGTTCGGCACGTCTGCACCATTGCAAGAACGCCCTGCAGGTAAGGGAGCCGATATTCTAATGCATCTTTGTTTAAAACAAAAGCACTAGTCTTTTTTTCTTGATGAATCTGCAAACTTAGCATTTTTTACGATAAGAATTGAATGATGAATTTATATACTGCTTGCGATATCACTTTATAATTTGTCAATTTTTTCAGTTGCAGCTCTTTATGCACATTCAGCCCGATGCGTTTGCCGCACTCCGTTATCGAGACTTTTCTATTGTCACCTTAAATCAGTTTTGCCTGACTTTAGCCATTCTGATTCAGGAAATTATTGTTGCCTATTCTCTATATCAGATTACCAAAGACCCGCTGACCTTAGGACTAATTGGTCTGGCAGAAGCGATTCCTTTTATTTCCCTTTCTTTATGGGGTGGATATGTCGCGGATCGCTTTAATAAGCAGACCATTATGAAAATCTGTTTATTTTTCGCCATTCCGATGCCGCTCATTCTCTGGTCATTGTTTCATTATCACGGCTTGGGAAAGCTCAGCACCAATCAATTATCTTGGGGAATTTATGCCGTCATTTTCTGTCTGGGTACCATTCGTGGCTTTTATAATCCTTCAGCAACTTCACTGAAACCTTTTCTGATTCCACGTGCACTCTATGCCAATGGTGCAACCTGGACCACAATTGGCTGGCAAAGTGGGGTAATTATCGGGCCGATGCTCGGTGGTTTTATGCTGGCGTTTTTAGGTCGGGAAACCAGCCTTCTAACTGTCGCAGTACTGGTCAGCATCTGTTTTATTCTGATTAACTTATTGCAAAAGCGCGATTTTCCAAAGATTGAAACCGAAAATGTCCTGCATAGCCTGGGCGATGGTTTTCGCTTCATCTGGAACAGCAAAATTGTACTGTGGTCGATTTCCCTAGATCTGGTTTCGGTGCTGTTTGGTGGGGTGATTGCCCTCTTACCGATTTTTGCCGAAGATATTTTAAAAATTGGTCCTGAAGGTTTGGGTTATTTACGGGCTGCTCCTTCAATTGGCGCACTGATAACCATGATTGCCCTGACCCGTTTTCCGCCTACGCAACATGCCTGGCGTAATATGCTGCTTGCAGTCGCAGGTTTCGGTGTCTTTACCTTGCTATTCGCTTTTTCCAACTCAATGTGGCTATCTCTGTTTGCTCTTGCCATGACCGGCGCCTGTGACAGTATTTCTGTAGTGATTCGCCAGACGATTTTACAGATTTACCCACCCGATAATATGCGTGGCCGGGTTGCTGCAGTAAACGGCATGTTTGTCTCATCCAGTAATGAACTGGGTGCTTTTGAGTCCGGTCTGGCTGCGAAATATATGGGCACAATTATGGCTACAGTGTTTGGTGGCAGCATGACCCTACTGGTGGTGGCCATCAGCTGGGCAAGAACCAAAGATCTGTTTGGAATTGATATTACCAAAGGGACTGAAAAATAATTTTTAGTTCTGATGTGCGTAGGATTTTCAATCAGGAAAATATTGTGCACTAATGATGAATACAAATAAAAAGAGGCTTTACGCCTCTTTTTTAAAACATCGCATACGCCCAATAGACAAACAGATAACGTCCAATTTTGGCAATACTGACTATCAAAATAAAACGGGCAAAATTTTCCTTGAGCAAGCCAGCAATTAACGTAATTGGATCGCCAATAATCGGCACCCAGCTCAGCAATAATGACCAATAGCCGTATTTCTGATAGGTACTTTGGGCTTTAAGCATCTGCTGCTCAGAGACTGGAAACCATTTTTTATGTTTATATTGCTCAATCTTGAACCCCAGATACCAGTTCACACAGGAACCCAAGATATTTCCAGCACTTGCGATCATGATAAGTAAAGCCGCCGAATAGCTCCCTTGCCATAATAAACCCAGCAAAACCGCTTCCGACTGCAGTGGTAATAAAGTGGCTGCACCAAAAGCGGCAAGAAAGAGCAGAAACAGGGACATCCCGAGACTAACGGCTTAAACCCAGTTTTTTCTTGGCTTTAAGATATTCCCAATTCGCCCAGAATATAGCCATAACCATGACCAAAATACGTGACCATTGATATTTCTGGGTGATCGGCTCAAGCGCTGCATTTAAAATCTGGCGATCTTTGGTATTCAAGGCGCTGATCACCTGATCCACATGCACAATTTCAGCAATAAACAGCAGCAGACAAACTGCGATACCGAAAATAATACTCCAGTAAATTCGAGGATTCGTTTCCACGATTTTAGTAAAGTTCAGGAAAAAATCTTTCATACACTCACCCAATAAAAAACCACCCAAAGGTGGTTTAATCTACTTTTATCTAGTTTAGCACAAAGGCCAGACTTATCTGACCTGTATTGCTAACGCTCTTTGAACCGCTGGACGCGCAGTCAGGCGTGTCACATATTCCTGTACTTCCGGATAATCTGCCAGATCAATCTGCTGCCATTCATGACGTAACACCCATGGCAAAATAGCCATATCCGCAATTGAATACTCACCGGCTACATATTTTTGACCAATCAGCTGTTTGTTCAGAACCCCGTATAGACGCTTGGTTTCATTGACATAACGATCAGTGGCATACGGGATACGCTCAGGAGCAAAACGGCTGAAGTGATGATTTTGCCCCAGCATCGGACCCAAGCCACCCATTTGCCACATTAGCCATTGCTCAACTTCAACACGTTGCTGCTCATCATCCGGATAAAACAGGCCGGTTTTACGACCCAGATATTGCAGAATCGCGCCAGATTCAAAAACTGAAATCGGTTCGCCACGCGGGCCATCCTGATCCACGATCGCAGGAATTTTATTGTTCGGAGAGATACGTAAAAAATCAGGTTGAAACTGGTCATTTTCCAGAATATTGATTGGGAAAATTTTATATTCCAAGCCCATTTCTTCTAATGCGATGGTAATTTTATGGCCATTGGGCGTTCCCCAATAATAGAGATCAATCATGTTATTACCTGTTACCTTTTCGTTTTTACATGACATTATTGAAATTTGATCTAGTTATAGCATGATTTAAAGCCCTACTTCCGCATATTTTGTTATAGATTCAGCAGTAAAATCGCTAAATTCAAAGCATTATTTTTAGCTCAAGATGGGTTCAAATATTTTTAAATCTTGAGTCTTGAAAAGCTTCGCCTCAATCCTATATTAGAAATAGAGGAATGATCTATTCAGGAGATTGTTTCTAATCACTGAGTTCATATTGAAGAATTGCATGTTGTTTATAAAACTTTTCTGAGATCAGGAGGTAAGATCAATGAGCAATTTTAGTCTTAGCCCACTATTCCGTCGTAGTATCGGTTTTGACCGCTTTAATGACCTTTTTGATTATGCAATGCAAAGTGAGGCACCAAACTATCCGCATTACAACATTGAAAAAACCGGCGACAACAATTACCGCATTGTAGTTTCTGCTGCCGGATTCAATGAAGACCAGCTAGAGATCAATCTGGAAAATCAGGTTCTGACCATTAGCGGTAAAGCGATGGAAGAAAATTCAGATACGACTGTGGAATTCCTACATAAAGGCATCGCCCACCGTTCATTCAAACTGTCTTTACGTCTGGATGAACATGTAGAGGTACAACAAGCTGAATTCGAAAATGGTTTATTGAAAATCGAATTGCAGCGTAATGTACCGGAAGAAAAATTGCCTCGTAAGATTCCGATTGGCAAAAAGCTGTTAGCTGAAAAAAATGAATCTAACGAGCAGCAAAGCTGATCATCAATCAAAAGAAAGGCCCAAACGGGTCTTTCTTTTTTAGGACAGAATCCTTAAGCTTGAAAGTGTTCAATTTTCATCCATCATAAAAATAATAATATGAACACATCAGACATCATTCTGTTTCATCAAAGTGCCCAGACGATGAAACATATGGGACTTCTCCTTCTTTGCTATCCCATTGGGATTTTGATGACTTTGTACCTTCATACTCCAGATCCTCCTTCCAGTTTTGTTCGAGGATTGGTATTTTTATGGCAGGAGTCTCCAAGCTTTTATAGCTATATGCTCGGTTTCCTGATGCTATCGCTCTTGCTATATAGCATTAAACTAAAAATCACCTCGCGAACAATTTATTACACTTTGGCAGGATACCGGATCAGCCTGTGTTTATATCGTGAAGCCGTCCATTACAGCTTTATCAATCCTCAATATGATTCACTTAAAGCCCGTACCAAACGCTGGCTAACCAGACTCCCGGCTCATCAAATTAATCAGCGAGATGGCACGCTCGATTTTATTCTTTGTCAGCCCAGTTGGCGCGACCGGCTCTGTTTAAGATTATTCCGGATTTATTTATCGATGTTTTCTCGTCAGCAAGCTAAGGAAATTATTCAAGCCATGTACAGTGCTTGGAATTTAAGATCATAAAGGCTGATTCAAAAACACTTTTAATTATATGGTTTAAGCTGAAAGAAATTTATCTCATCAGATTTCAAAGAATAAAAGCAGTTATTAAAAAAATGGTGTTCTGGTTAGGACTTTCCCCTATCACTACATATATTTGATTTACATAAAATTTCGGCTATGCTTTTTCTGAAACAGAATAAAACATTCAATAAATACCATAGATAAGAGAATCTGCCGTAGGTGCACTATGAATTATGCCCGTCGCAACGCCCTGAGTCCTTTCATGCTATTGAGCTTGCTGTTCTTTTTATTGATTGTCATTTTACTGCTATTGTTTGGCTGGCCACATTATAAAGTTTGGAAACAAGGCATGGATGGTCAGTCAGCATTGGCTGAAGCAGAACAATCCAAAATGATTCAAGTGCAAGTTGCAAAAGCGGAACTGGAAAGTGCCAAACTGCGTGCAGAAGCCATTAAACTCGTTGGGCAGGCAGCTAAAGATTATCCTGAATATCGCAAGCAGCAATTTATTGGTGCATTTGGTGAAGCCCTACGAGAAGGTCGTATTCGACAAATAATTTATGTACCCACTGAGGCCAATATTCCGATTGTAGAAGCAGGAAAATCCTACCCTGCTCAATAAAAGATTAAGTTACCTCATAAAAAAAGCCCTGCAAATGCAGGGCTTTTTTCATCAAGAGATGCTTACTTTTTCTTTTTAGGACCAAGCAGCATACCCATTTGACGACCTTCCATTTTTGGTGCTTGTTCAACTACACCATATTCAACGACGTCTGCTTCAACTTTTTGCAGTTGAGCCAGACCCAGTTGTTGGTGAGCCATTTCACGACCACGGAAACGCAGGGTAATTTTTACCTTGTTTCCTTCTTCAAGGAATTTGATGATTGCACGTAGTTTTACGTTGTAATCACCTACATCTGTCGCAGGACGTAGCTTGATTTCTTTCACCTGGACTTGATGCTGTTTTTTCTTCGCTTCTTTCTGCTTTTGTTTCAGATCAAACAAATGCTTGTTGAAGTCCATGATTTTGCAGACAGGTGGCTCAGCATTGGCTACGATCTCAACAAGATCAAGATCGGCAGCTTCAGCTGCGCGCAATGCTTCTGCAAGGTTAACAATACCTTTTTGCTCACCATTTTCGTCTACAAGACGGACTTCTTTTGCACGAATTTCATCATTCAAGGCAGGACGGTTTGATTTTCCGCCCTGTTGATTACGGTCAGGCTGTTTAATCGCTGTTACTCCACAATGTACCGGCCGCGTTCGGCTACGGCTGCTTTTACTAAGTCAACGAAAGCGTCGATTGACATAGTACCCAAATTTTTTCCTGAGCGGGTACGGACATTCACAGTACCGTCCTCTACCTCACGGTCCCCAAGTACCAATAAGTAAGGAATACGCTCTAAAGTACGTTCACGAATCTTAAAGCCGATTTTTTCATTTCTCAAGTCAGAAATTGCACGAATTCCGTTTTCTTTAAGTTTCGCGACGACTGACTCACAAGCCTCAGCTTGAGCATCAGTAATATTCATAACACACGCTTGCACTGGTGATAACCAAGGTGGCATAAAGCCTGCGTAGTGCTCAATCAGTATACCAATAAAACGCTCGAAACTGCCAAGAATTGCACGATGCAACATTACAGGCTGATCACGATCGTTATCTTCAGTGACATAAGAGGCATCCAGACGTTCTGGAAGGTTGAAGTCACATTGGATGGTACCGCACTGCCAGATTCGGCCTAAGCAGTCTTTCAATGAGAATTCGATCTTCGGACCGTAGAATGCACCTTCACCTGGTTGTAAATCCCAATCCAGGCCAGCAGCATCTAAAGCATCTGCCAAAGATTTTTCTGCCATATCCCAAAGTGCATCATCACCTACACGTTTTTCAGGACGAGTCGACAACTTCATTTGTACTTCTTCGAAGCCAAAATCTTTGTATACGTCTAGTGTCAATTTGATAAAGTCTGCAACTTCAGTACCGATTTGTTCTTTGGTACAGAAAATATGCGCATCATCTTGGGTAAAACCACGTACACGCATAATGCCGTGTAAAGAACCTGATGGCTCATTACGATGACATGAACCAAACTCCGCTAAACGGATTGGAAGATCACGATATGATTTTAAGCCCTGGTTGAACACTTGCACATGACAAGGACAGTTCATCGGTTTCACGGCATAGTTACGGTTCTCTGAATGAGTCGTGAACATGTTTTCAGCATAGTTCGCTGCGTGACCCGATTTTTCCCAAAGCGTGAAATCCACCACTTGTGGTGTACGGATTTCAAGGTAACCATTTTCTTGCTGAACTTTACGCATGTATTGTTCAAGCACTTGGTAAATGGTCCAGCCGTTCGGATGCCAGAACACCATACCTGGTGCTTCTTCCTGCATATGAAACAGGTCTAAGGCTTTACCAATTTTACGGTGATCGCGTTTTTCAGCTTCTTCAATACGTTTGATATAAGCTGCAAGCTGTTTCTTGTCTGCCCAAGCTGTACCATAGATCCGTTGCAGCTGTTCGTTTTTCGCATCACCGCGCCAGTAAGCACCAGAGATTTTTGTCAGCTTGAATGATTTTAAGAATCTGGTATTTGGTACGTGCGGACCACGGCACATATCCAGATAGTCCTGATGGTAGTACAAGCCCATTTGAGTTTCTTCAGGCATGTCTGCGATCAGGCGCAATTTGTATTCTTCGCCACGTGCAGTGAATTCTGCAATCACTTCGTCACGCGGGGTCATTTTTTTCACGACATCATAGTCCTGATCGATGAGCTTTTTCATACGCTCTTCAATCGCAGCCATGTCATCTAAAGTAAATGGACGTGGCATCCAGATGTCATAGTAGAAACCTTCTTCAATGACTGGACCAATGACCATCTTTGCTTCTGGGAACAATTGCTTAACGGCATGACCCACCAAGTGTGCGCAAGAGTGACGAATAATTTCGACACCTTCTTCATCTTTAGGCGTGATGATTTGTAAGGTTGCGTCTTCAGTAATCAGATCGCACGCGTCCACAAGACGATCGTTTACACGACCTGCAACCGTATTTTTTGCTAGACCAGGACCGATGCTTTGAGCAACTTCCATCACAGATACGGCGTGATCAAACTGTTTTTGATCGCCATTTGGCAAAGTGATAATTGGCATATGAAATCCTTAAGGAGTGATGCCCCGTACCATGGAGCATGTCACCGCGAGATTATGATCGAGGGAGAACCTCAAAAGATAAAAACGGTGGATAAATAAAAAATCGCCTAGAATTTTACACGGCTTGGGCCAATGATTAAACCTTTTCCCTAATAAAAATAGGATTTATCACCAAAAAGTTCTTTTGAGCTGCAATGAGTTAAGATGATTATTCGCTCAAGAATTATTTATTCTCTCAAGGTTTGCCACGCTTCAAATTGCCTTTTAACATAGACATACAATTGAGAAAACTGGGGAATAATGACTTCACTTTGGGTCGGCCTTAAAAACACGTAATCATCGACTTTCAGTTCACAAGATTTCGGTACCAGAACCATTTCCTGATTGCTACTACGTCCATATAAAACATGCGGCTGGCTTTTTTCTGGAAAATAATAGTCCGCCTGCCAGTAACCACCATAAACGAATAGCGCTTTATAATGATGCGGTAGATGATTAAATACTTCCAGACCAGGAAGCTGGCTATAAGGCAGCACTTTTAAAATTGGTGTGGCAATCCACAAGGCACATTTTAAAGCAGAGAGATCTGTTCTTTTAATTTATAACGCGGCCGATTTTGCAGGTTAATTTTAGTGAGTATTCCGAGACTGCCCAGTGCCACCCGCCCCGCCTGAAAAATTTCCGTATTTTGCTGCTTATTACATTGCAATAATTCGCCATCTGCAGTCAGTAACTCAAAGCCTTGAACGAAAGCAGATAGACACGGTAAATCAATTCCCGTGCCATGTGTACCGGTCGAGATTGCACCCGCCAGACTTTGCTGATCGATATCACCTTGGTTGATCAAAGCCTGATTCAGAGGGGCTAGATACCCACCCAGCTCATATAAACGCGTACCTGCCTGTACAGTACATTGAGCTGTCGCTTCATTTGCATCTATCACGCCTTTGAAATGATCCAGACGAATCAATACCTCATCGGTTTTGGCTAGCGCACTGAATGAATGTCCTGCACCCACCACACGAATCTGCGCGTGTGACTTCACCAGAGTTTGTAATTCATTGATTTCTTTAGGCTCGAAAATTTGAGGAGAACTGTACTGGCTTCCCGACCAGTTGCGCCATGTTGCATTCGCCTGTTGTATTTTCATTATTATTCCTTGGCTGAGGCTATTTTTAACACCCATTTAGAGTAAAATACCTAAAAAGGCAAATATGGGAACCCATAGGTTCAAAAAAATCCGTGCTTAAAGATAATTTTATTAATATTCAGTTAGTTAAATTTTTAAAATTATGCATTCGCACTCGACTAAAGCATAACTGCAAGACTTCCAAGAATTGCATATCTTTTTTTAACAGGATATGAAAAATAAATATAGAACGGAGTTTTACAATGGTTAAGGCATATGATGAATTACCGCGCACCCCTGCCAATTTTGTAGCGCTGTCACCTTTACGCTATCTCGATCGCGCGGCTTATATCTACCCGAATCAAAACGCGATCATTCATGGTAAGCGTCGTATTACCTGGCGTGAAAAATACAGTCGTTGCCGTCAGTTTGCCCACCAACTCCAAAATTTAGGCATCGGTAAAAATGATACCGTTTCAGTTTTATTGCCAAACGTACCTGCAATGATTGAAGCACACTTTGCTGTGCCAATGGCGGGTGCGGTCCTGAATACTTTAAATACCCGTCTGGATGCCAAAACTTTGGCATTCATGCTGGAACATGCTGAGACTAAAGTACTACTGGTCGATCCAGAATTTTCTGCAGTTGCAACAGAAGCTTTGGCATTGATTCCACAGCAAGACATTTATGTGATTGACGTGGCCGATGAAGAATTCGAGGGGGAAGACACCCGTATCGGCCAAATTGAATATGAAGACTGGTTGGCTCAAGGCGATACCAATTTTGAATGGCATTTACCGGATGATGAGTGGAATGCGATTAGCCTGAACTACACTTCTGGAACCACAGGCAATCCGAAAGGCGTGGTTTACCATCACCGTGGCGCTTATATCAACGCAGCCAGTAATATCATTGCCTGTGGCATGATGCCGCGTACCACTTACTTATGGACCTTACCGCTGTTCCACTGTAATGGCTGGTGTTTTGCCTGGACCATGGCAGCCAATGGTGGTACGAACGTCTGCTTACGCAAGGTTGATCCGGAACTGATCTTTAAACTCATTGCTGAACATAAAGTGGATTATTTCTGCGGTGCACCAATTGTACTGTCTATGCTGATCAATACTCCTGAAGAGAAAAAGACCAAGTTTGATCATCGTGTCGAAGTGATGGTAGCCGGTGCTGCGCCTCCTGCTGCAATCATTGAGGGCATGCGCAATATCGGTATCAATGTGACTCACGTCTATGGTCTAACTGAGACCTACGGCCCTTCTGCGCTCTGTGCGTCTCAGGCAGGCTGGTCAGACCTGTCGATTCAGGAACAGGCACAACTGCATTCTCGTCAAGGTGTACCATATCCACTGCAAGACGGCATGAAAGTGCTTGATCCTGACACTATGCAGGAAGTGCCACATGATGGTCAGACCATGGGGGAAATCATGTTCCGTGGCAACATCGTCATGAAAGGTTATTTAAAGAATCCGGAAGCAACTGCAGAAGCCTTTGCTGGTGGCTGGTTCCATACTGGCGATCTGGCAGTATGCCAACCTGATGGTTATGCAAAAATTACCGACCGCTCTAAGGACGTGATTATTTCGGGCGGTGAGAATATTTCATCGCTGGAAGTGGAAGAAGTGCTCTATCAGCATCCTGCTATTCTTACGGCAGCCGTGGTGGCAAAACCAGATCCACGCTGGCAGGAAGTGCCATGTGCCTTTGTCGAACTGAAAGCAGGACAAACAGCCACAGCAGAAGAGATTATCGAATTCTGCAAGCAACATCTGGCGCGTTTTAAAGTACCTAAAGATGTAGTGATTACCGAGATTCCAAAAACCTCAACCGGGAAATTACAGAAATTTATCCTGCGTGACTGGGCTAAAGAACGCTCTCAAGGTGAATTTTCTTAATTTATTAAGACCCTAGCATCCAGCCCTACTCCTCAAATTTCTTTTTTAATATTGAGAAAGAAAAATTTGGTGGGTAATGCTCCCTAAAAATAATTGAACTTAAAAGTAGAAAATCGAATAGCCTTGATCTAAGGAGATTTTCTATGAAAACAACTAAATATTCGGACAGCTTAATCATGAGTATTTTGAAGCAAGCTGAAGCAGGTACTCCAGTGCCTAATCTATGCCGAGAACATGGCATGAGTTCTGCCACTTTTTACAAATGGAAGTCCAAATATGGCGGCATGGATCTTTCCATGATGACTCGACTTAAAGAGCTAGAGACAGAAAATGCCCGCCTAAAGCGCATGTATGCGGATGAACGTCTTAAAGCAGACATTCTTCAGGATGCACTGTCAAAAAAGTTATAAGGCCAACGCAACGCAAGTCACTTGCTCAACAAGCCGTTGAGCAATATAAGATATCAGTGAATAAGGCCTGTCTCATATTCCAAGTCAGTCAAACCTGTTATCGCTATATAGCTCAATTGAAGGAGCAGAATATGGTTATTGCAGATTGGCTGATTAAGCTCACCAATGAGAATAAGACTTGGGGATTTAAGCTTTGCTTTTTGTACCTGCGTAATGTCCAAGGCTACCCTTGGAATCACAAGCGTATTTATCGCATTTATAAGGAGCTTGAGCTTAACCTTCGGATTAAACCCAACAAACACATTAAACGGATAAAGCCTGAAACTCTTGCAGTACCAGAAGCGCAGAATGAATCATGGTCAATGGACTTTATGCACGATCAACTCAGTGATGGCCGCAGTTACCGTGTGCACAACGTCATTGATGACTATAACCGTGAGTCATTAGATATCTTGATTGACTTCTCCTTACCCGCCGAACGAGTACTTCGAGGGTTGGATCAACTCATCGAATGGCGAGGTAAACCAAAACGAATCCGAAGTGACAATGGACCAGAGTACATCAGTGATTTAATGGAAGCATGGTGTAAGCAGCATGAAATTGAGCATGTATTTACCCAGCCTGGCAATCCACAACAAAATGCGTATGTAGAACGCTTCAATCGGACAGTACGTTATGAATGTTTAAATCAATATTTATTTCGAGAACTTGAAGATGTTCAAGACTATACAACAGCATGGCAACACTTTTATAATCATCAACGACCTCATATGTCAGTTGATGGTAAACCACCTAAATTTAAACAATGATAAAGGCTTCGGTTTTTCTACTCATTAACTCAATTAAAAATGGGGGTATTACCGGTGAGTGGGGCTTTTTTTATTCAGAATAAAGACAATTTGTTTATTTAAATAACTGAATTTAAAATGCTGATTAAGGTACTTATTCTGAGAGATGCCTTACCAAATTAAAGATAAAGAATGCGATCAATCAAAGAAGTTCGCATCCACATGCTTATTTTTAGGCAATAAAAAACCCCAAGACTTAATATGCTTGGGGTTCTTCAGAATCTTGGTCCCGAGGGTCGGACTCGAACCGACACGTCATCTCTGACAGCGGATTTTGAGTCCGCCGCGTCTACCAATTTCACCACCTCGGGAGTGGATGACGGCTATATTACTCTGTTTCAAAAACTTGTCAACGCGGAAAAAACACATTTGCCTAATTTTAAAACAATTCTTATTTTTTTGTTTTATAATCGAGCAATTCCCGCCATAAAAAAGAAAAAAGTTTATACTAGCTGCAGTTTTTTTATCGTAAATTGTCATGCAACTTTCTGATTTTAGTTTCGATCTCCCTGATGAGCTGATTGCTCGCTATCCTCTTGAACAACGTAGTGCTTCTCGCCTGTTACACCTTGATGCACAAGGCCAATATCACGATCACCAGTTCACCGATATTCTGGATTTATTGAATGAAGGCGATTTGCTGGTTCTGAACGATACCAAAGTAATGAAAGCGCGCCTGAAAGGTAAACGTGCCTCTGGTGGTGCAGTTGAAGTACTGGTTGAGCGTATGATGGATCAGTTCATTGCGCATTGTCATATCAAAGCCAGCAATACACCCAAAGCCGGTGCAGAATTATTTATCGGTCCAGATGAAGTCAAAGTCACCGTTCAAGGCCGTCATGAAAATCTGTTTATTGTCGAGTTTTCTCAGCCGATTCTGGATGTGCTGGATCAATACGGCGCATTACCAATTCCACCTTATTTCAACCGTGAAGCAGAAGAAATTGATACAGTTCGATATCAGACTGTCTTCAATGATCCGACAAAACTGGCCAGCGTTGCTGCTCCTACCGCTTCCCTGCACTTCGATGAAGAGTTGCTGAAAAAACTGGAAGAAAAAGGCATTCAGAAAACCTTTGTGACCTTACATGTCGGTGCAGGTACTTTCCTGCCGGTTCGTACCAATGATATCGAAAATCACATCATGCACAGCGAATGGTGTCAAGTGTCGGATGAATCCATGGAGCTGATCAAAGCCACTAAAGCGCGCGGTAATAAAGTGATTGCTGTGGGTACGACCGCAACCCGTGCGACTGAAAGTGCGGCTCAGGCCAATGATGGTGAACTGAAAGGCTGGACCGGTGACACTCAAATTTTCATCTATCCGGGTTATGAGTTCAAAGTGGTGGATCGTCTAATCACCAACTTCCATTTACCGGAATCTACCCTGCTCATGCTGGTTTCGGCTTTATCTAACCGCGAAAACATCCTGAATGCTTACAAGCACGCGGTTGAAAGCAAATACCGCTTCTTCAGTTATGGCGATGCCATGCTTATTGATCAAGCGCAATAATCAGCAGGAACCCTCCCGATGCCGATCAAGTCTGTGCAGCATTCCATTCATATTCGACGTAAGAAAAATGAAGTTGTGTTTCGCAATATCGCCCGGCTCTGGGATTTGGGTCGTCAGGCCAAAAGCCATCAGGAATTATTGGATGGCTTGCATCCATGGAACGGCCCAATTAGCTTAAAATTTGAAAATAATTTACCGCTTGCTCTGGCCGGAATCGGACTCTTTCTGATTGGCTGCATTTTTGTAGCACCTGCCAATATCTGGATGCAAAGCGGTGTCTTCTTCGGCTGTCTACTATTGTTCTGGGCTTATATCAGCTATGAACATCGAAAGCCACTGGATGAAGTTATCCGCTATCTGGAAGATGAGGCGCTCGCCAAAAAATACCAGCTGGCTTTTCAGAAGCAGCCACAACATATTTCAATTCCGCTCAATCCCCTACATTTTATTAGCCATTTAAAACGTCTGTTCCCCGTATTTAATCAGGGCTCTCTAAGTAATGAAATTTCATGCTATGCCAGCACCATCTGGGAAGATGAAGATGGTCAACAACATCAGGTTCTGGTCTTTCAATATCATTATGTGCACGAAGTTCAGGTACGCAATAAGGAAGGTCAACCGGTCAAACTGACCCAGGTACATAAAGACCTTTGGGGGGTATTTGTTTTTGATGTTCAGATTCAGGGGCTAGCCGTGACTACCTCCAGAAAGAAATTTCATTATCCTTATGCTCATCCTTGGCACAGCAGCGACATTCGCACCAACCAGAAATTAAATTTCTTTGGCAGTGATCCGATGCAAATGGCAAAACTGCTCACGCCTGGTTTTGTACTTCGACTGGCGGACTTTTTTGAACAGCGTCAGGGCGATTTACTGTTTCACCCGGAAAGCCATATGCTCTGCTATCTGGGACCACATGATTTATTTCAGGTATCCAGTAAACACGATAAAATTAGCGATATTTCCACATTGCGTGGCCATCTCAGAACGTTTAAATTAATAGAGTTGGAAAAGTTACATACTGATCTGACACAATTTTTAAAATAATTATTTTTTTCTGGGGATTACTTTTATGGGATTTTTCGTTTTTGTCATTATCCCGCTTTTGGTCATTATTGCCATTATCATGATTCGTAACAGCATTGTGCGTCATCATAACTCCACTATTCGTGCATGGTCCGATGTCGCCAGCTATGAGCGGCAAAAACTAAAAATCCTGGATGGTCTGCAACCTTTGGTTGAGCAATATTCCAGTTTTGAAAAAGGGACTTTAGAGAAAGTTACTGAACTGCGCCAGAACATTATGAACCTGAATATTCAGGATGCCGATATTGCCCAGTTACAACGGGTTGAAAACCTAAATAAAGAACTGATGCGCAGCCTGAATGTGGTGATTGAAAACTACCCTGAACTAAAAGCAAATGACATTTACCTGAAAATGATGAATGAAATTGAAGAACAGAATGAAAATGTCGGTGCTGCGATTACCATCTACAACCGTAATGTCGAACTCTTCAATAACCAGATCCAGATTTTCCCGCATAATATTATCAATAACATGTTTCTCAAAAAGAAAGCAGTACGCCCTTTCCGTGACCAGACCGTGAGTCAAAACTTTGGCTATCGTCCGAACTTCCACTGAGAAAAATCATTACATTTTATAGTTTTTGATTTGCAATCCATTGGCTTATGATGAAAGAGTGAGAGATAAATCAATATACTTATAAAAACCCAATAAAAAGAATAAAAAATCATGCTGGATTATTTAGAACACTTGCAACAGATGCTGGTCAAGGACTTTTATCAGCTGTATGACCGCTATCAGGATGATGAAATCTATGCTTGTAGTCTGGTCTTTGATGAATTTTTACTGCTGGATGATCTGGCGATTTCCACAGAACGTAGCTTTTTTCAGGCTCCTGAAGATCCACAGCAATATCTGGCCGAACGCGATCGCTGGAATGTACGAAAATGGCGCTATAAAAGCCAAAGCTCTTCACAATCTGAACTCGTGCCTTTTAAAACTTGGCTGGCAGAGTATTTTAAAACCCAGCATAGTTTTGGCCATCCTGTCTTAGCCCAGCAAAAACAACTTCCTGCTACTCACTTGGATTTATTGCTAGAAACCTTTAAACAAGCCAAACGCAAATTATCTGAAGCTTATGGTCTGGATCTAGATTCGATTATCTTTTTTCTCAGCGTTCCGAACCAGCCTGAAGTCGAACACCAGTCAGCACTTGAACTCAATTCTGACAGTCGCTTATTGCAGGACTTTTTAGCTTCCAGACAGACCCTGTCTCAATCGACAGTCAATAAGCGTTTAAAACTCTCGCAAAGTGACAAAGCCATCCTGATCGACCTGGAATAAATGCTCACGATAGAGCCTTATGACTATTTGCAAGTAGCGCAGGATGCCTATTTACTGACGCTGGAATCTTATTTTATCGACAGCAATATCTATATCCAAAAACTGATCCAGCATATTGCTGCCATGGCGGCTGAACCCGATGGTAGCTGTGCCTTGAGCCGGGAAGAAATCATGCAGCGTTTACAGCAGTTTTCTGCAAATTCACCTCTTTCACCTGATATTTCCCCTATTCATCGATAAATAAAATTACAGAGTGAATTCTCTACAATGCTGGCGTTTAAGGTCAGAATCAAGGAAAATAGCGCCCTTTAATTCGCATTAGTAATCAGCGAACTGTTTTTTCGCCTTGATTTGGAACTCTTATGAAGTTTGAAAAATTAGGTCAGTCGGGTCGTGCCCGTCGTGGTCGTTTAACGCTTGAACATGGCGTAGTAGAGACACCCGTCTTTATGCCAGTTGGTACTTATGGCACCGTCAAAGGCATGTTGCCACGTGATGTGGAAGGCATTAAAGCACAGATTATCCTCGGTAATACTTTCCACTTGTACCTGCGCCCGGGTCTTGAAGTCATCAAGCAGCATGGTGGCCTGCACGGTTTCATGAAATGGGATAAACCGATTCTGACTGACTCAGGCGGCTTCCAGGTCTTCAGTCTGGGTGCAATGCGCAAGATTGAAGAAAAAGGCGTGACCTTCCGCTCCCCGATTGATGGTTCAAAAGTTTTCCTTTCACCTGAAATTTCGATGGAAATTCAGCATACGCTGAACTCCGATATCGTGATGATTTTTGATGAATGTACACCTTATCCAGCGACCCATGAAGAAGCGCAAAAATCTTTGCAGCTGTCTTTACGCTGGGCTGAGCGCTGCAAGAAACATCATCATGATGAACTCAACAATAAAAATGCCCTGTTCGGGATTATTCAGGGCGGGATGTATGAAGACCTGCGCGATGAATCCTTAAAAGGTCTGCTTGAGATTGACTTCGACGGTTATGCGATTGGCGGTCTGTCTGTCGGTGAACCGAAAGAAGAAATGATCAAGGTACTGGATTATCTTCCGAACAAAATGCCGGAAAATAAACCGCGTTACCTGATGGGTGTCGGCAAACCGGAAGATATCGTTGAAGGTATCCGCCGTGGTGTAGACATGTTCGACTGCGTCATGCCAACCCGAAATGCACGTAACGGTCATTATTTCGTGACCGATGGTCTGGTGCGTATCCGTAACAGCCAATATCGTCATGATCAAAGTCCGCTTGATCCACATTGCGATTGCTATACCTGTCAGAACTTTACCCGCGCCTATCTGTTCCATTTAGAGAAATGTGGAGAAATGCTGGGTTCTATGCTCGGTACCATCCATAACCTGCGTTATTACCAGCGTTTTACCGAAGATATCCGCAACGCGCTGGATAACGGAACTTTTGATGAATTTGTTCAGGACTTTTACGCTCGTCGTGGCCTGGAAGTTCCACCTTGTCCACAAGATTAATCTTCAGCATTTGCGCTGAGGAAAAAGACAGGGTAAATTGCAAGAATATGTCAATTTATTATCAAGTTGATCACCAGTTTTTTATTTTAGGAAAATGAAATGAGCCTATTTATTTCGACTGCTCACGCTGCAGGTGAAGCTGCACAACAACCAAGCTTGATGGCTAACCTTTTGATGATTGCGGTTTTCGTTGCAATCTTCTATTTCTTGATCTGGCGCCCTCAATCAAAACGTGCCAAAGAGCACCGTGCTCTGGTTGACAGCCTTGGCGTAGGCAGCGAAGTCGTTTTTGCAGGCGGCTTAATGGGCAAAATCACTAAAATTGAAGGTGATTTCGCAGTCGTTGAGTTGAGCCGCGGTGTAGAAGTCAAAGTTCAACGTGCGAGTGTGATCTCAGTTCTGCCTGAAGGCACTTTAAATAACATTTAATCAAAATTAGTCGTGCTCCCCGCACGACTTTTTCATTTTAAGAAGAAAACGAATGCGTTACCCAGCATGGAAATATGTGCTGATCCTGGTTGTCCTGGTGGTCAGTACTTTATATGCCCTGCCAAGTTTGTATCCAGATGAACCTGCTGTACAGATTTCGGGTGCCAAAGCCGGTACTCAGATTGACGCAGGCATCGTACAAAAAGCAGAGCAGATTTTAACAACTGAAAATATTGCAACTCACGACAATAGCTTTAGTAATAACGCTGCTTTATTACGTGTAAATTCAAGTGAAGCACAGCTGAAAGCCAAAGAAGCTTTACGCCGTGGTTTAGGTGATGAATACGTCGTAGCACTTAACCTTGCTCCAACCACCCCAGAATGGCTACAGAAAATTGGTGCAAAACCAATGAAACTGGGTCTGGACTTACGTGGTGGTGTTCACTTCCTATTAGAAGTGGATATGGACAAGGCGATTGCACAGCGCATGGACACCTCTGCAACTGACCTGCGCCGTCAGCTGCGTGATAACAACCTGAAATTCAACAGTCTGAATTTAAGCAATAACACCATTGTTGTGCAGTTTGCCAATAATGATGATCGTGCTGCTGTCATGGATTTCTTGCGCCGTAATGGCAATGAATTCAACCAGCAGGCAGTGGCAACTGAAACCGGTTCGACTTTACGCCTCAACTATACCGATACGCGTAAGCAAGAAATCGAATCTTATGCGGTGAACCAGAACTTAACAACTTTACGTAACCGTATTAACGAGTTAGGTGTGGCTGAAGCACTGGTACAAACCCAAGGCAGCAACCGTATTGTGGTTGAACTACCGGGTGTACAGGATACTGCTGAAGCAAAACGTGTCTTGGGTCGTACGGCGAACCTGGAATTCCGTCTAGTGTCTGATCTGAATGATCAATACATCGATCCTTATACTGGTCAATTAAGTGGTACAGCTCCAGCAGGTACTCAGGCATTTGCTTATAAATCTCTGGACAGTGGTCGTCAGTTATTGCTGAACCGTAACCGTATTTTGACCGGTGAACGTGTACAAAATGCATCTTCTGGCTTTAGTCAGGATACTGGTGGTGCTGAAGTTAATATTACTTTGGACAGCGCTGGCGGTAAATTGATGGCAGATGCCACACGTAATGCCGTAGGCAAACGTATGGCGGTACTGTTCATCGAGAACAAGCAAAAGATCAGCTACGTAGAAGACCCGGCAACAGGTGCACAAACTGAAGTGCGTACACCATATACCGAATCTGTGGTCATTAACGCTGCAACTATTCAGGCAGTATTAGGTTCCCAATTCCGTATTACCGGTCTGGACTCACCTCAGGAAGCTTCTGAGCTTGCCTTGATGCTACGTGCCGGTGCGCTGGCTGCGCCTATGTATTTCGTTGAAGAACGTGTGATTGGTCCAAGTCTGGGTCAGGAAAATATTGATAAAGGCGTATTGTCGACTCAAATCGGTTTCATCTTAGTTGCAATATGGATGGTAGTATTCTTCCGTCTATTCGGTGTCATTGCCAACTTCGCACTGGTCATTAACCTGGCAATGATTCTGACTGTCATGTCATGGATTGGTGCTTCCCTCACCCTGCCGGGTATTGCCGGTATCGTAATTACCATCGGTATGGCGGTCGATGCCAACGTATTGATTTGTGAGCGGATACGGGAAGAAATGAAATGGGGCGCCTCGCCGAAACAGGCAATTGTGGCCGGTTATGATCGGGCCTATAACACCATTTTCGATTCGAACTTAACTACCTTCTTGGTAGCGTTCATTCTCTTCGCAATTGGTACCGGTCCGATCAAAGGCTTTGCTGTCACCCTGATGATTGGTATTGTCTGCTCAATGTTTACGGCGATTACCGTAACCCGTGCGATCGTACAGATCATCTATGGCAAAAAACGTAACTTGAAAAAGTTGAGCATTTAGGAGATCGACGATGACTGAAAATACTCAACTGAATCAGAAACAGTACGGTCGCCCTGAAGATGAACGTATCATTCCGTTTATGAAGATTGCATTGCCTGCAGCAGTGTTCTCTATCATCCTGACGGTTGCCAGCATCTTCTTTATTGCGACCAAAGGCTTGAACCTCGGTCTGGACTTTACCGGTGGTGTATCAGCAGAGCTGAACTATACCAATCCGGTAAAATCGGAAGATGTGACTCAGGCACTCAGCAAAGCTGGCTTTGATGATGCGGTCGTGCAGACCCTGGGCTCGGAACGTGACCTGATGGTACGTATGCCGGTTCAGGAAGATATTGAAGCAGAAGACCTTACCAAAGCCATTACCGCAGCCGTTCAGCTGCCCGGCAATGCAGCTCAGGTGCCTAAGGTCGATGTAGTCGGTGGACAGGTCGGTAACGAGCTGTATGTGCGTTCTGCGGGTGCAGTTGCCCTTGCCCTGTTGCTAATGCTTGTCTATGTCACTATCCGCTTTGAGTTCAAACTGGCGATGGGTGCGGTACTGTCATTGTTCCACGACATCGTGGTGACGATTGGTATCTTTGCCATGATGCAGTGGCCGTTTGACCTTACTGTTTTGGCAGCTGTACTGGCGATCATCGGTTTCTCACTCAACGATAACATCGTGGTTTCTGACCGTATTCGTGAGAACTTCCGTAAGATCCGGGGGGCCGAACCTGTTGAAATTATCAATATTGCCTTGACTGAAACCTTACGCCGTACCATTCATACTTCTATGACTTTATTACTGGTTGTAGTGGCCATGATGATCATGGGCGGTGCTGGCCTGAAATGGTTCTCGATTGCGATGTTTGTAGGTGTCTTTGTCGGTACCTATTCTTCGATCTATATCGGTACAGCCTTCGCCCTGTGGCGCGGTCTGAATCGTCAGGACTTTATTGTTCAGGTGAAACCAGAGTTTGAAGACGAAAATCAGCTTCCATAAGCTGCCCGTTTTCAATTTCACTATTCAGCCCATCTTATGATGGGCTGAATTATTTCTATCTTAAGAAAATTGCTGCGGAGGCACGATGGCAATCACAGGATGGATTTTAGCTACATCAGATTTCTGGAAACTGACCTTGCGGCTTTCATCCAGACTTTGGATCTGATAGCTGTCTTGGCTTTCCGAAATCAGCTCCACAATGAGTTGCAGTCCATTAATTAAATAAAGGCACATCAAGCCAGATGGCTGTAAATCAGCTTGCTCATCACAGACCAACCACCAGCCTGCTTTTAGGCTCGGAAAATAATACTGTCCTGTGACCTGAATGGCATAATGCTGAGGTTCCAATTTCAACCAAGAGACAAGATTTTCTGCCGAATCTATAACTTCCATTTTAAAGGCTTGCTGTTCAACAACCTGCATCTGGAACAAAGTCATTTTTACAGGATTAGATACCATTTCAATGACAGGTGCTTGAGCACGATCCAATATTAAACTTTCTAAACTCAGTTGCTGTTCCAGCTCGCGTGCAGCCTTTTCTCCAATCTGGCGCTTACTGTTCAATAGCTGGGTAATATAGGCTGCAGACAGACCAAAATGCTCGCAAATCTCTTTGCCATTTTTAAACTGCTGGCTATCAATCAACTGATCAATCACTTTGGCCAGATTATTTCGTCTCAGTTCAAATATTTCCGTGGCACTCATGTCTATTATTTGCTCTTTTCCCTCTTAACCACACCTTATAACAAAAAAGCCCGCAATTGAATTGCGGGCTTTTATAATCATGCCTAAAAAGAATCAGTTGCCTTGTACCAGACGGCGTGCACTGATAATTCCCGGCTGCTGTTCAAGACGGGCCAATAGTTTGGAAAGTTGAGCCAGACCTTTGACTTCGATCAACAGCTTCATATTGGCAATACCATCTGCTTCTGAAATGGTATTTACCTGACGGATATTGATCTGATCCGAGAAAATCACCTGAGTCAGATCTTTGAGCAGGCCACGACGGTCATAGGCTTCCACCACGATCTGTACGCTCTGACCGCGAGTCGGCTGCATTTCCCAGTCGGCTTCTACTGCACGTTCGGGTTCTTGGCTGATCATACGTACATAATCCGGACAAGCCACCTTGTGGATGCTTACACCACGATTCAACGTGATATAACCCGCAATCGATTCACCATGGACTGGCTGACAGCACTGGGCTACATGCAGTTCCACGTTATCCAGACCATCAATCAGAATACCATGTGCAGACAAGGTATGGCTGGCACGCGGATTCAAGGCTGGTTTCAGTACCAGTTCAGGCTCATCCTGATCCAGATGCATATGGCGATTGACCTGATTGATCAGAGCATGCAGGCTAATATCACCATTCACCAGACCAATCAGAATATCTTCACCACTCTTCACATTGAAATGGTTGCAATAATCACCCAAGTCGATTGATTTTGGATGAATTGCCAGACGTGCCAATTCTTTATTCAGAATTTCACGACCCACTTCCTGGTTCTTACTGCGATCCTGCTGACGGAACCAATGACGTAACTTGTCACGGGCGCGTGCAGTCTTGATATAACCCAGCGAATTGACCAACCAGTCCCGATTTGGTTCACGGTCTTTCTTGGTCAGAATCTCGACCTGTTCCCCGGTTTTCAAGGCATAGGTTAAAGGCACATAGCGCTGGTTGACCCGAGCCGCATAGCATTTGTTGCCGACTTCCGTATGCACATGATAGGCAAAGTCGAGTACGGTTGAACCCCGTGGTAACTCTTTAATATCACCATCACGGCTGAACACATAGATTTTTTCGAAGCCTTCAAAATCTTGAATATGCTCAAAATTTTCAACTTCCTCTTCTTCATCTTTATGCGCACTGGCTTCATTGCGTTCTTGATAATGCTCAATCACTGCACGCAGGGAATGCAGACGATGATTAAAGGAAGTATCGGTATTTTTCGAACCTTCCTTATAGTTGAAGTGCGAGCATACGCCAAGCTCGGCCTCTTCATGCATCGTATAAGTACGAATCTGCACTTCAAGTGACTTGTTTTCCGCAATCACAGCTGTGTGTAAAGAGCGATAACCATTGGCTTTCGGATTGGTAATATAGTCATCAAATTGATGCGGAATATGTCGCCACAATTGATGTACGATCCCGAGCGTGTGATAGCATTCAGGCACACTTTTCACCAGTACACGTAGTGCACGGATATCATACAGCTGGTCGAAGCTCAGGCTCTTGCTTTTCATTTTTCGATAGATCGAATAAATGTGCTTCACCCGGCCGTTAATTTCAGCTTCAATGCCGTGTTCTGCCAGCTCTTCACGCAATTTATCAATCACGAACTGAATATATTGTTCGCGTTCCAGACGCTTTTCATTCAGCAAAGAGGCGATTTCTTTATAGCGTTCCGGCGCCAGATAGCGAAAGGCCAGATCTTCGAGTTCCCATTTCAGCTGGGCAATCCCGAGACGATGCGCTAAAGGAGAATAAATGGTGAGAATTTCTCGTGCGACCCGTTCTTGCCGTTCACGTGAAGAATTAGCCAGCTCACGCAGTGCATAGGTACGTTCTGCTAGCTTGATTAACACGACGCGAACATCTTCCGTTACCGAAATCAGCATCTTGTAAATACCAGACAGATGTTCACGCTGGTTATTATTGAAGTGGTCTTCCAGGCGTTTATTTTTTTCAATCAGCTCAGACAGCTTACCCATCGACAGCGTGCCTTTGACCAGGCTATAGACCTGTTCACCGAATTTTTCCTGCACTTCTGCAAGTGGCATGACGCCTTCACGTACTGCGCGGTAAAGCATGGCAGCAGACAAGGTATCTTCATCGACATAGAGATGCGCGAGAATATCCGCCATTTCAATACCGGTATAGAAGGTATTAGAGCGATGCTGAACCGTACTTTGTAGCTCTTTTTCTAAGGTTAAACGGGCAACTTCTTCGAGCTGCTTCAGGGGAGCCCCGTCTAATATGCCACGAACCCGATCTAACCATTCAGTCAGATCCTGCTGTGCTTGTTCGGCATGTTCTACAGTCGCCTCCTGTGACAACTCATTGAGCCGCCCAGGCAGTTGCTCACGTACTGTGACCATACCCTTCTCCTACTTTTAGATACATCATCTCTTTGATCGTTTATTTAATTTTCTTTTTCGAACAAGGCAATCGACTCGACATGTCCGGTATGCGTAAACATATCCATCACACCGGCTTTGGTTAGCTGATAACCCTGTTGTACCAGTAGCCCTGCATCTCTTGCAAGCGTAGCGGGATTACATGACACATAAACGATTCTTTTGGCACCAAACTGAGGGATATAATGCATAACTTCTTCTGCTCCAGCACGTGGCGGGTCAATTAATAATGCATCAAATCCTTGATTTGCCCAAGACTGGTGCGAAAAATCTTTGGTTAAATCTTGTGAATAGAACGAAACTTGTGCAATACCATTATGGTTAGCATTTTCTGCACCGCGTTGCACCATTTCCTCACTTCCCTCAACCGCAACCACCCGACCAGATGCACCAACACAACGCGCCAGTGGCAAAGAAAAGTTTCCTAATCCACAAAACAGATCCAGAACGCGTTCGCCTTGCTGTAATTGAAGCAAATCACATGCCAAGCGAACCATCTGCGGATTGATCGTTGAATTGACCTGAGTGAAGTCCAATGGATTAAAACCGAATTCCACATCAAAGTCATCAAGACCATAGTGTAAGCGTGCTGCCTGTTCAGGCTCATCAATCCGCTTCAAATAATCTTGGCCTGCAGGTTGCAAATAAAGCTGCCAACCTTTCTCTAACGTAAATTGGCGCAATCGGTTGACATCTGTTATCGATAATTCTGCGGTTTCACGAATAAGCAACGCAATGTCATGATCACCCATAGCCAATTCTATATGACCAATATCTGCCTGACCATCGAGACTTTGGAGCAATTGTTTAAGACGTGTAACCGATCCAAACTCGCGATCTAGAATCATGCAGCGATCAATCGAGGTCAGCTTATTGGACTGGTTTTCACGAAAACCAACCACCAGCTTGTCTTTTTGAGGCAGATAACGTACCCCAATCCGGGCTTTTCGACGGTAATCTTCACGTTGTGAACGTAGCGGTGGCAGCCACTCCTCAGGCTGGATCCTGGCAAAATGCTGCAGATGTGATTTCAGAACATTCTGCTTAAGTTCAATCTGCACATCGGGATGGATATGCTGCATATTACAGCCACCGCATACGCCAAAATGTGGACACACAGGTTTGACCCGGATCTCGGAAGCCTCACTGATTAACTCAAGGCTATCCGCCTCTTCCAGTTTTTTGACTTCACGGGTAATGCGGGCACGAACGGTTTCACCTGGCAAGGCATAACGGATAAAGACTTTCTTGCCATGCTTTTCAAGCGGATGGTCCGGATGTGAACCATAGTGAGCGATGCCACGTCCTTCATGTGAGAGTGATTCAACCTGAAAAATATACTCGGATTGCGGTGCTGGACGTGGTTGTGCTCGACGTTTCATGAAAACCTAGGATGTGGAGATGGGAAAATCAAAACGGGTAAATTCAGTTCTTTGTGAGGTTTCACGCCAGACTGATAAAAAATCTGCATGTTGCGGCTGGGTATGCAGGTATTGAATCGTACTCTGCACCAGATGCTGATAATCAGGCAACATCAATTGGCCCTTTAGCAACAGCCAGCGAATATAGACCAACCAGGTATTGAGCACATCACCTTCGCAATAGCTGGTGAGTGCGTTCCATTGCTGGTTACGTACATATTCAGGTACATGATAACCACCATCACCACGCTTGCCTGGATAACCCAATAAATGAGCAACATCATCCAGTTTCTGAAAATGACGGGCATGAAACATGGCCATAACATCCATCAAATCGACGTGACGCTGATGGTAACGATTCTGGTAGTTATTATAACGCTTTTGCGTATCAATTTCGCCCTGATCGAACAGACTTGGGGCAGATAAGCCATGATACATGGCCCGATAAAGAATAACCGGCAGGTCAAATTGTGAGCCATTCCAACTGACTAGCGTCGGATGACGCTTGTCAAAAATGGATAAGAATTTTTTTAAAATCTCTGCTTCGCTGTACTGTTCACGGCTGAAAGAAAACAGGCGCATGCCCTGTTCATCCATCCATAAACCGGAAATACAGACAATCTCATGCAGTGGCAGACGCTGAAAATCCGAGCCTGATTCCTGACGGCGTAATTTGGTCAGGGCCTGATCCAGATCAGCCTCGGGCAGATCCAGAGCAAACAGATGCGCGCCTGATTTAAGATCGGTTTGGGTTTCAATATCGAAAGTTAAAACAGGCAGGCGCATAAAAGATTTCTCAAAAATTATTCAGGGTCTTGTACAGAGAACAAGCCTGTAGACAAGTAACGGTCACCACGGTCACAGATAATACATACAATTACTGCATCCGGATTTTCTTCTGCGAGCTTGATGGATGCCCAAACTGCACCGCCAGAAGATGTACCGGCACTGATACCTTCTTTTTGTGCCAGTTTACGCATAGTACGTTCCGCTTCAATCTGTGGAATATCGATAATATGGTCGATACGACTACGATCGAAAATCGTTGGCAAATATTCTTCTGGCCAGCGACGGATACCGGCAATGCTAGAACCATCAGATGGTTGTAGGCCCACAATCTGAATATCCGGATTCATTTCTTTCAGATATTTAGATACGCCCATGATCGTACCTGTAGTACCCATTGAGCTGACAAAGTGCGTAATCTTGCCGCCAGTTTGCTGCCAGATTTCAGGACCTGTGGTCAGGTAATGTGCTTCGACATTGTCCGGGTTACCAAACTGGTTTAACACCAAACCTTTACCATCAGCCTGCATTTGCAAGGCCAGATCACGCGCACCTTCCATGCCCTGCTCTTTGGTCACTTCAATCAGTTCAGCGCCATAAGCACGCATCGCGTCCTTACGTTCCTGACTCATGTTATTCGGCATAATCAGCTGCATTTTGTAACCGCGCATGGCCGCAACCATCGCCAATGCAATCCCTGTATTTCCGCTGGTCGCCTCAATCAAGGTATCACCCGGTTTGATCTGTCCGCGCTTTTCCGCCTGCATGATCATGTTATACGCTGGACGGTCCTTGACCGAGCCTGCCGGATTATTTCCTTCGAGTTTTGCGAGTACTGTGGCTTGAGTGTGACTAGTCAGACGCTGCAAACGCACCAGTGGCGTTTTGCCTACATAATGGTCCAGTAAAAATTCGTCTGCTTGAAAATCAGGGGTGGTATTACTCATTATTTGCACCTATATCGAGGTGCGGCTATTGTATGAAAAAATGCATTTCCCTGCACCCATTTATAGCAGTGCTTTTGCATAAAACTGTATAAATCACTATCGGCATGGCCAATTCGTCCTGTTTTAGCTTGGTAAAACTCCTTAATCATGACAGTGACTTAGCTCACCTCGCCTCCTGAAAAGATTTACTCAAACACCCATAATGACTGTTCAGCATAATGGTTCTTATTTTCTGCCTTAATCTGGAGCTTTATAAAAATAATGCTGAAATTTTAACAGTAGATTTAAAGCATGCTAATATGCAAAGCATAAGGAAAATACTGCTTGAATCATGTCAAATATCAACAAAAAGCTGTTTAAACGCCTACACTTAAATCATGCTTATGGACAGCTGATTGCACTGATTTTTGTACCCATTACTATTCTGGCCTGTGTCGGCGCTGCTCTGGTCATCTCGGAAACTTCCAATGCCGCTCGTGCCCAGCAAAAGCAGATGGCCATTGCGATTCTGACCCGTTTTCAGGCCACTTCTGAATATGCACTGGACATTTTGAGCCTTTACCCATGGCAATATGAGCAGGCTCATGACGCCATGCAGAATATGCTGAATGAAAAGCATCTGGTTCGTGCGGCTATTCTGGATGAAAATGGCAAAAGTAAACTCGGCATTGGTTTTCAGGAACAGGCGCCTTGGCCTGACTTTAAAAAAGATGGCAATTTTGTTGGCCCGATATTAGATAAAAACAATCATATTTATGCAGCCAAAGTAAATGAAAATGGCATGAATGCAGGCTGGCTGGCGATCGAACTGGACAACCAGCCCTTAGAAATTGCCCGCTACCGGGTTCTGATCGTTTTGATTGCAACTGGCTTATTGACCTTATTACTCTTGTTGTTATGTCTGAATTTCTATTCTCGTCGCTGGATTGCACCGATGTATGAAATTCGCATGCAGCTACAACGGCTGAATGCCGACACCCTAGATCAGCATATGGTGATTAACAGTACCGGTGAACTGCGTCTTTTGCAGCGTGATATTGCCAATGTGGTGAAACGTCTGCATTTCAGTTTTCTGGAATTGCGCGAGCATACTGAACAGACTGAAGACGATTTGCGCCGTACTCTAGATACTTTAGAAGTTCAAAATATTACCTACCGTCAGGCACGTGACCAGGCGATTTCGGCCAACCAAGCCAAGTCGGTGTTTCTGGCTAATATTTCCCATGAATTACGCACACCCTTAAACAGTATTGATGGTTTTATTCACCTGCTGCTGCGTCAAGGCAATCTTAGCAATGAGCAAAGCCTGTATTTGCAGACCATCCGCAAATCTTCTGCACATTTGCTGGCCCTGATCAATGATGTACTGGATTTCTCCAAGATTGATGCTGGCAAACTGGAACTGGAAACTGCACCTTTTGATCTGGAAGAAGCTATCTTTGATGTGATGGACATGCTCTCGCCACTGGCTGCACAGAAGCATATCGATATGGCGTTCTATTTTGCAGACAATGTACCGAAACATGTGATTGGTGATGTACTACGCTTTAAGCAGATTCTGACCAACCTGATTTCTAATGCGATCAAGTTTACTCCAGACGGCGAAATCATTGTTCGGGCACGCATGGAGCACGATGATATTGGGCAATGTCTGCTGCATTTCAGTGTTCAGGACAGCGGCATTGGCCTGAGCGGAACTGACCGTAAAAAACTGTTTGAATCCTTCTCGCAAGGCGATACCTCGGTCACCCGCCAATTCGGCGGTACAGGTTTAGGCCTGGCCATTTCTAAACAGCTGGTCCACTTGATGCATGGTCAAATCGGATTTGAAGATAATCAGGAACGTGCTCCAACAGAAAAAGGCTCAACCTTCTGGTTTACCGCCCAATTCCCGGTGGATGAAGATATTATCCATGAGCACCCGGATTTCAGTGATCTGACGGTTGTGTCTTATCTCGCTCATCCGGCAACAGCGAATGTATTAAGACATTATCTGGAAAATTATCACGTTAAACATATTGAATCGACATCCATTCTGGATCTGTTTAGCCGTCTGAACCATTTACAAAATATCGAGAATACCTGGCTGATTGTTGACCATAGTGGTGATAGCCAAGCCTTACTGACAGAAATTCGTTCTCGCTATCAGGGACATCTGGCTGTGTATGGTTATCAAATGCAGCTTGATCCGAACATGCTGAATGATCATCGTGCCCGTGCTCTGCATCAGCCACTCAGTCGTAGTGCCCTGATTCAGCTACTCGGCAATCAACTCGTCTTCGATCAGGAACAGCATGAAGACTTTAATGGCCAGGGACTGCATATCCTTGCCGTTGATGACCATCTGCCGAACCTGATTGTTCTGGAGGCCTTGCTAGCCGAACTGAATGTCACCACAACCAAAGCCATTAGCGGACAGGAAGCGATTGATATCATCCAGAGCCGTTATGAACAGGGTCTGCCATCTTTTGATCTGATATTTATGGATATCCAGATGCCAGTGATGTCCGGTATCGATACCACCCGTGCAATCCGTTCACTGGAATCAACTTTTGAAAATCATCAGCGTCTGCCGATTATTGCCCTGACAGCACATGCCCTCTCTGATGAGAAACAGAAATTGCTACAAAATGGTATGGATGATTATGTCACCAAGCCTATTCAGATTGATCAGATCGTGCAGATCCTGACGCAGTGGACGACTGAAAGTTTTAAAAAGATTCCAGTGCTGGAACGTGCTAATGTCATTGATGCGCTGGATCCGAATATTTTGGATTGGCAACAAAGCTTGCAACTGGCAGCCAATAAAGAAGATCTGGCAGTCGATCTGCTTAGCATGCTGGTCGACAGTTTTGAAAAAGAGCTGGATGAAATTGAGCAATTAATTGAGCTGGAAGATTTTCCGCAGCTGGAACATGTTTTGCACCGTCTCTATGGGGCTACCCGTTACGTCGGCACACCGACTCTGCAAAAAGTTACCGGAAGTTTTGAGCAGTTTGTCTCGACCTTGCGTAAGGAACGCCGTAAGGCCGATGACAGTTTTGTTCAGGAAGTACTGAAATATCTGGATGAACTGAAAGCAGTGATTGAGCAGGTAGAACAGGCAGCCCAGCAAATTTTAAACAAGCATAGTGGTTAAAAAATTACTGTTTTACTTACTCATATCTGTATGACTGCACTGTCATGCAAGCACAGATTGCTCATGCTATGCTCGCTTACAGAAAAATTAAGGATGAATACCATGTCATTTGTACGCTTTGAAAAAAATAATGGAATTGCCACGGTTACTCTCAGCCGTCCAGATAAACGTAATGCCATGAGCTTTGCCCTGCTGCGTGAACTGGTGCAGATTGCGAACCGGATTAAAAAAGACAAGTCGGTGCGGTGTGTCATTTTAACCGGTGAAGCGCAGGTCTTTAGTGCCGGCATTGACTTGGCCGATTTAAATAATCCTAAAAATCGGGCCTATGCGGCCTGGGAACTGATTCGTCCTGGACAGAGCTTATTTCAGAAAGCTTTTCTGGTCTGGCAGGAACTGCCTGTACCCGTCATTGCAGCCATTGAAGGTTTCTGCTTTGGTGCAGGTATGCAACTTGCGTTGGCTGCGGATATCCGAATCGCCCATCCTGCGACCAAAATGTCAATTATGGAAACTCGTTGGGGTCTAGTACCAGATATGGGGCTAACGCGTTCTCTCAAAGGTCTGATCGGGATTGATTTGGCCAAAGAGCTGACTTTAACCGCACGTATTTTTGAAGGTGCCTATGCCAAAGAAATTGGTCTGATCACCCATGTCGATGAGCAGCCATTAGCAAAAGCACAGGCTTTGGCTGAAGAAATGTTACAACGCTCTCCAGATGCTTTGATGGCCTCTAAATTTGTGTTGGATGCGATGGAACACAAACCCAACAAGTCACTGCGTATGGAAAAAATCTGGCAGCTTAAACTGTTACTCGGTAAAAACAGCCAACTGGCACGTAAAAAGGATAAAGATCCGGACGTGCAGTTTGTGCCACGTCAATATCGATAATTATGGCTGAAGCAAAATCAAAAGATGAGAGATAAAATGCAATTCGATCGTGATAGCAAAATTGCCTTTTTAGGTATGGGACTCATGGGCAGTCGTATGGCAACCCGCTTGCTGAAAGCTGGTTTCCAAGTTGCAGTCTGGAACCGCACGGCCAGTGCCTGCGATCCTTTGCTTGCACTGGGAGCCACTCCGCTATCTCTAGATCAAATTGCAAATTATCCGGTTATTCTGACTTGTCTGGCAGATGATGCTGCGGTGCAATCGGTCTTTGAGCAGATTCAGCCCTATCTGGTGGCTGGTCAGATCATTGTCGATTTTTCCAGTCTTTCTGTACATCAAACCAAAACTCTAGCTGAACAGGCCCAAGCTAAACAAGCCATCTGGATTGACTCTCCTGTGTCTGGCGGTACTGCAGGTGCAGAACAAGGCAAGCTAGTGATCTTCGCTGGCGGTGATGCAGAAACTATTACCGCACTTGATCCCATCTATAAGATGCTTTCACAACGTGTCACTCGCATGGGTGATACTGGAACCGGCCAGGCGACTAAAATCTGTAACCAGCTGATTGTGGCAGCCAACAGCACCTTGATTGCTGAAGCAGTGGCTTTGGCCGATCGTGCCGGTGTAGATACTGCCCTGCTTGCACCAGCATTAGCCGGTGGTTTTGCTGACTCCAAGCCTTTTCAGATTCTGGCCCCGCGTATGGCCAGCCAGACGTTTGAACCCGTGCAATGGAAAGTGCAGACATTGTCTAAAGACCTGAACAATGCTGTGCAACTGGCCGCTACTTTATCTTTGGATATTCCTGTGGCCAGCCAAGCCCTGTCTCAACTCAAAACCCATCAGCAATACGGATTTGCTGAAGCCGATCTAGCCACTGTTATCAAGCACGTAGACCGCTAATATTACATTTCAATATTCTGCCTTGAGCAAGGAAAAGCCCATGACCAAACTCGCCGTTAACCTCTCCATGATTTTTACGGAAGTACCGCTGATAGAACGTTTTGCCTTGGCTCATGCGCACGGTTTTAAACATGTGGAAATCCAGTTCCCTTATGAACTGGGTATTGAGCAGATTCAGCAGCAGCTTCAGTTGCATGATCTGGATATCTGCCTGATTAATGCGCCTGCCGGTGATCTGATGCAAGGTGGACACGGTCTGGCCGGTATCCCTGGACAGGAAATCGAGTTTCGTCATGCCGTAGAGCAAGCCATTCAATATGCGACTGCTCTGAATGTGCCGAGTGTCAATATTCTGGCCGGTAAACAGCCACTGGATTGTGATCTGCTTCCTTGCCTGAACACCTTGGCGAGTAATCTGAAAATTGCCTGCTCCATGCTCTCTGATTATCAGATTCAGCCAGTCTTTGAAATGATCAACGGTCAGGACATGCCACGTTTCCTGATTCAGAATGTGGCTCAAGCTCAGGAGATGCTGGAAGCTGTCAATCATTCTGCCTTGAAAATGCAATATGACTGTTATCACATGGCCATGATGGGTGAAGATGTGCTTGAAGCTTTAAAAGAAAATATTGCTGAGATTGGTCATATCCAGTTTGCAGACTGCCCGGGGCGTCATCAACCAAATACGGCTTCCATTCCATATTATGAGATTTTTCAATGGCTAGAGAATAGCCAATACAATGGTTATGTCGCAGCCGAATATAAACCTCTGGGGACTTCGGAAGAATCCTTTGGCTGGAAAGAACAGTTCTTCCCGGAGTATGACTAAAGCGACGGAAGGTGCATTTGAAATTTTGGGCTAAAACCGCTATATTAGATCATGCATAATTGTTAGGAAATTATACTCCCTATGAATTTAGAACCATCGCCCAGCGCTTCTAATTCTCACGATCACACTATGAATTCTCATGCACAAGCAGTAAACGCATGCTTGAAAGTTGTACATGCAGCCCTTGAAGATGTAAAGGCTAAAGAAGTTGTTCAGCTTGATGTTGCTAGCATCAGTAACGTGGCAGATGCCATGGTGATTGCAAGCGGTACATCAACCCGTCATATCAAATCACTTGCAGATAATGTTGCTGAAGAAGCACGTAAAGCAGGTTTCCGTCCGCTTGGTATCGAAGGCGAACGTGATGCAGAATGGATCCTGATTGATCTAGGTTTTGTTGTAGTGCACTGCATGCTGCCTACAGCGCGTAAATTCTATGACCTAGAAAGCCTATGGCGCAATCCTGCAGATTCTGTAGCATAAATATCGAATATTCAAAAAAAGCGACCTAGGTAGGTCGCTTTTTTTATATTGCGCAGATTCAAATACCAAGTGCGACATATTTGTAGTTAGTTGAAAAAGTTAGGTG
>ERZ1023241.50-NODE-50-length-60258-cov-26.699500_pt1 | contig 60258 bp, 53 predicted proteins | sample MGYA00380455_ERZ1023241 | MGnify/ENA primary metagenome ERZ1023241 (study PRJEB33173, sample SAMEA4830304) | metagenome | study: EMG produced TPA metagenomics assembly of the PRJEB25223 data set...
CGCGGGACCAATGGATTAAAAGTCCACTGCTCTACCAACTGAGCTAACGGCCCATCAGGGGATATCAAATTTAATGGTGGGCCGTCCGCGACTCGAACGCGGGACCAATGGATTAAAAGTCCACTGCTCTACCAACTGAGCTAACGGCCCTGAACCAACAATTAAGCAAGACTTAATTGTGCAGTGCAAGAGAAACTAAAAAAGTTCTGAAAGCACCACTTTGTTTGATGGAGCGTATTGTAGCAAGATCTCATTGCAGCGCAAGTAAAAAATAACAAAGTTGCCTATGTTTGATTATAAATACAACAATTCTGCTTTATCTAAACAAAAAATAGGCAACTTCGGCACTTAGAAGCGATATTGATAGGCTTGAATGTTCTCAAAAATTTCTTGAGTCAGCTCACAATACGCATCGCTCCCTGGCAATAAAACCAGCAGGCGTTCATCGGTCTTGTTTGGATCAAAAGCCTGTTCTTTCAGTTTGTTTTTCTGATACTTGAAGGTACCGGTCGTTTCTACTTGCTTTTGAATGCGTAGAAAAACCGGAACTGCATATGTAGGCAGACAACGTTTAAAGGTGCTGACCATATTTTTCAGGTCTTGCTCATTTAGGGTGCTTCCCGATTGCAGGGTAATTGCAGCCATGCCTGCACGGCCATTTGTATTCGGAATTTCTACGCCATAAACCACAGCTTCGATAATTTTGTCATACTCGGTCAGCATGTTTTCGACTTCAGTCGTTGAAACATTTTCACCTTTCCAGCGAAAGGTATCACCGAGACGGTCGACAAACTGAGCATGACGGAAACCGATATTACGCACCAGATCGCCCGTATTGAAGTAGGAATCACCTTTGCTGAACACGTCATGCATGGTGACCGCCTTGTTCTTTTCCGGATCGGTATAGCCATCGAAAGGGGAGCGGCGGGTAATTTTACCAATCAATAAACCGGTTTCACCTTTTTTTACTCGTTTGCAGCGGCCTTTGGCATCACGCACAAGCTCATTTTTATCTTTGTCAAATTCGATAATGGCATAAGGCGTTGGTGAGAAACCGACAGTATTGTCAAAGTTAAAGACATTGCTGAAACCGACATTACCTTCACTGGAGGCATACAGTTCCAGTACTTCCTTGATGCCAAAACGGGATTTGAATTTATCCCAGATGTTCGGGCGCATGCCATTACCAATCATCTTGGTAACGCGATGGCCTTTTTCCAGTTCAGACGGTGGTGCATCCATCAGGTAGCGGCAAAGTTCACCGACATAACCAATCGCAGAAGCATCGAACTTTTTGACATCTTTCCAGAAGGAAGAGGTGGAGAATTTACGGCGGATGGCAAAAGTACTGCTTCCGGCAATCACCCCACACCAGCACACCACAATGCCTGTCGCATGATAAAGCGGCAGGGTGCAGTACATCACATCATCTTTATTCAGGTTCAGAACATGACCATAGGTGCCATAGGCGAGTGTCCAGCGGCTATTGGTAAAGACCACCGCTTTAGGTAAGCCAGTAGTACCTGAAGTATAGATATAGAACAGGCCGTCTTTACCCTGTACCGAATGTGTGGTCGGTGTATTGAATTTAGGGAACTGGTCAATCTGCTCTGCCAGGTTAATAAAACCTTCAGGTGCCTGTCCGGCATTTTCTTGTGTGTTCTGATCGGCAAACCAGTGAAAACGGTCAGCGGCAATATTGAGATCATGACGGATTTCATCAACCGCAGCACGGCACTCTTCACCGACAATGACCGCAATCGGTTTCACCAGATTAATACTATGTGTCAGGACTTTGCCGACCTGAGAAGTATTCACCAGCGCAATCGTGATGCCCAGCTTGGCTAGACCAATCACGCTGGCAATAAACTCCGGACGGTTCTCGACCATCACGGCCACCACATCACCTTTCTGTGCACCGAGAGAGAGGTAGAAATGTGCGATCTGGTTCGCCCAGCCATTTAGGTGAGCATAGGTATAGGACTGATCCTCAAAACGTAATGCAATACCTTCAGGATTACGCTGTGTTGCTTTTTCAAAAGCTAAACCCAGGCCTGCGGGCGTATTGGGAGTACGTAAATAAGCCTGTCGCAGTCCGTTCAGCAGATTAGGGACCTTACTGATGAAGGCAGGGATTTTGGCTGCGACATCTGCAATGCCAATAAGATCGGGTTGGTTCGTCTGGGTCATGGGCGTCCTATTATTTTTCGTATCCAATGCGTTTAATTTATATGCAATAAACGGATGATAGCCATCTTTTAGCGTGTTGAAACTAGAGTAATCAACCTATTCTGACAAAATCTAGCAAAAAAAACCTAGCCACCGAAATGACTAGGTTTTTTAGTTAACTGCAATTGGGTGAATTATGACTCAGTTGCAGTATTGGTTTTTTTCGGTGGACGGCCACGTGGACGACGTGGGCGGGCAGCCGGTTTTTCAGCTTTTGCTACAGTTTCTTCAGCTTTATCGGCTTCCGGAGTTTCAGTAGGCGCAGCTTCGTTTTCTGCTGGAGTTGCTTCAGCTGTAGCCGTTTCAGTGGCTTCTTCAACTGGAGCCTGTTCAGCGTTCGCAGTTTCTACAGGCGCTTCAGCAGCTGGCTCAGGAGTTTGAGTCGCTTCAGTTGTATCAGCACTTTCTACTGCGGCTACCGGAGCTTCAGCAGGTGCAGCTTCAGTATTTTCAGCTTTCGCCTCTTCCGCTGGAGCCGTTGCTTCTGCAGCAGGTTCAGCTGCAGTAGATTCTGCTTCAGCTTGTGCTTGCTGTTTAGCCTGCTGTAATGCTTGCTCGGCAGCCAGTTTAGCGAGACGACGACGCTCACGTGGATCATTCGCCACACGTTTCTCTGAAACCGGTGCAGGCGGAGTTAAATCCAGCACAGGTGCAGGTTCTGCTTCAGGTTGTGCTTTGCTGACTTCTACATCACGAGTTACAGGTTTTTTCTCTGTGGTCGCGGTCGAAACCGTTGCTAAAGTCGCATTATATTCCTGCGTGAACTTTTGCAATGCGCGGTTAAACGTTGGCAACAGACCAAACTGTTCAATCAGGACTGAACAGTCTTCGCCATAAACATGGCGAATCAGACTGCCAATGGTGTATTGGCCAAGTGTTGGCACCTGTGATGGGGTCAATTGCTGAGTTTTCGCCTGTTGGCCGTGTGCAGCACGGCGGCGGTCACGACGACGTTGACGTGGGTCATTGCTGGCACGCTGTTTTGATGATGACTGAGTTTCCGGTGCTTTCTCTGCAGGAGCAGATGCAGTCACTTCAGCCAGGAACTCTTCCGCAGCTGGCGCTTCTACAGGAGCATCGGCAGGGGCAGTCACATCAACAGCAGGTTTTGCGACTGGAGCAGTGTCATTCAATGCCACAATTTCGCTTTTCGCCTCGTCAATATTTACCACCATTGCTGTTGGCATCACTTCTTTACGAGGAGCATCGACCAGTTCTACACGCACTTGCTTTTCATTGACTGCTGGAGCTTCAACGGCAGCAGGTGCTTGAGGTACAGCTTGCTCATTCAGAACACTTGGATCGCGGTGGCGATTTGGACGTTCTGGACGTTGCTGGTTGCGACGGTCACGACGTGGCACGTTTTGCTGTTGCTCATTGCCGTGAGTATCGCTTTGCTGTGCAGACTCGTTGTGGTGCTGACGGCGAGAGTTGCGTTTGTTTTCACGCGCTTCCTGACGAGAAACCTGAACCACTTCTTCATGCATCTGATGTTGTGATACATTATCAGACTGCGCCTGTTCACGTGACTCTTTGTGCTTGTTGCTACGTGCTTTTTTGTTATGACGCTGTGATTTCTCTTCACGTTCAGTTTTTTCAGACTGGTCACGCTCTGGTTTATGTGCCACAGTCGAAGGCGCCAGATAAGCATTGCCGGTAGTTGCCGGTGCTACAACAGCTGCTGGCTGTGCAGATACTGCTGGTGTTACAGGAGCAACCTGGCCGAACTGACCACGACTCACTGCCCCGCCATTCACCATCTGTTCGATGGCAGCAGCAGCATTGTTCGCTGTGCGAGACTGATCAACAGTAGTTGCCTGTTTTTGTACAAACAGGTTTTCTAACCATGCACATGGGCTGGCTGCAGGTGCTGCAACTTGAGCAGGTACCTGTTGTGCAACAGGTGCTTGCTGTACGTTTTGCTGATTTTGGTTATTGCGGCGTTTATTGTTTTTGCCGTTGTTTTGCTGCTGAGCAGGTGCTGGTGCAGCAGTATGCGTATGTTCTTCTTCTAAATGCCACTCAGAAGACTCATAACCCAGTTCTTTTTCGCTTGAACGGGTTGCTTCAGTACGCTCGTAACTGGTTGGTGCGAAACCTTCAGGGTTATACGAAATTTCGTAGTGAGGCGTTTCCAGGTGTGGATGTGGAAGTACAGTCACACGTGTATTTGAAGTTTGTTCCAGATATACCAGGCTGTGACGTTTTTCATTCAGCATGAATGCTGCAATTTCTACTGGTACTTCAACCTGAACTTCACCATGACGTTCACGTAGCGCGATTTCTTCCACTTTACGCATAATTGAAAGTGAGAGAGAACGTAAGTCACGCACCATACCGGTACCATGACAGCGTGGGCAGACATAACCAGTCGCTTCTTCTAATGATGGACGCAGACGTTGACGACTCATTTCCATCAGGCCGAAACGAGACAGTTGGCCAAACTGGATACGTGCGCGGTCGCTTTGAGTCGCTTCACGTAGTTTTGCTTCTACCATACGCTGGTTGCGGTCTTTGGTCATGTCGATGAAGTCGATAACAACTAAGCCACCGATATCACGTAAACGTAATTGACGAGCAATTTCTTCAGCAGCTTCAAGGTTGGTATTTAACGCTGTATCTTCAACGTCCTGACCACGAGTTGATTTTGCTGAGTTAATATCGATTGAAACTAAAGCTTCAGTTTGGTCGATCACGATCGAACCGCCTGAAGGCAGTTTCACTTCACGTTCATAAGCAGTTTGGATTTGGCTTTCGATACCGAAATGCGCAAACAAAGGCTCATTCAATGTATAAGTTTTCAGTTTGTCTAACTGAAGCGGCATTACTGCTTTAACAAAGTTATATGCTTCGTTATAGGCTTGCTCAGAATCAATCAGGATTTCTGCTACATCATCACGCAGGTAATCACGGATCGCACGAGTTACCACACCTGCTTCCTGATGGACCAGCATAGGCGATGGGCCAGAATTTGCAGTGCTTTGGATTTGTGCCCAAAGGTCTAGTAAATGTTGCAGATCAAGCTGTAGTTCTTCTTGAGAACGGCCAATGCCTGCTGTACGAACAATGACGCTCATACCACGTGGCACATTTAAAGAAGCCAGCATTTCTTTCAGTTCTTCACGTACTGAACCGGAAATCTGACGGCTGATACCGCCACCTTTCGGGTTGTTTGGCATCAGAACCAGATAACGACCAGCTAAAGAGATGAAAGTTGAAAGGGCAGCGCCTTTATTGCCGCGCTCTTCTTTTTCCACCTGAACCAGAAGTTCAGTGCCTTCAGTAATCAGTTCACGGATATTTGAAGTTTGACGAGGATCGGCTTTGTAGTAAGAGTTTGCGATTTCACGCATAGATAGGAAGCCTTGGCGACCTGCGCCGTATTCAACGAATACAGCTTCTAAAGAAGGTTCAACGCGAGTCACGTGACCTTTATAGATATTCGATTTTTTTTGTTCACGGGTACGATTCTCTAAATCGAAATCGTAAAGACGCTGACCAGTGACAAGTGCAACGCGAATTTCTTCGGCATGTGTTGCATTAATCAACATACGTTTCATGGGTGTAACACCTTATAGTGATACACAGCAAAAAATCGCTATTCACGTAGCGAACATCACACATCACGGATCAATGGCCCAGATCTCCAATGAGTTTCATTGTGGTCTGAGTCTTTTATTCCCGGCGTCTACTTGAATATAGATCAGCTTCGGTATTTTGATTCACGTATTGATGATGGCAATACGGCTTCAATCTTTAAACGATTAAAGTCACCTGAACGTTTCACTGGCGGACAAGCGGTGCATTAGATGTGAGTAACTTTCACTGTCACATTGCTCGAAGATCATCCCTTCTTTATAGAAAGTGTCTTGATACGGAATTGTCGTCGTATCTTTACAAACTGTGCAGATCCAATGCATCAAACGCTGTAGCCTGAAGTCGTCTTCAGGGTGCGACTAATCTGATGTGTATCAGTTTACGTTTAAAAACCAACTAGGTTGGCGACATATTTTTTCAGACAAACTGATTTATGTACCTGAGGTACAATTAAACGCAACAGTTTGCTTTGTTTGCCGATATAATAAGCCTTCGGCGTCGGCATAATTCTTTTGGGACCTTCCCGTATCATGTGAGTCTTTAATTGAATAATCAAGTTCAGAGAAATCTGAAATGCTTCAACTTTTACTCACAAACGATGGTTTCCGTGCGCTGACTATACCAAACCTTGCATCATCTGCCTATGGGCTAAGCTTATGTTTCTTGTGTAAAGCATAACCTAAGTGATCAGTTTTTAATCAATTTTAGTATTTTTGGGTCATAGTAACTGTATGAATTCTACACAACAATGGCAAAGCGTCACTTGGTTTGAAGTGGATGAACATCAAGATGGACAGCGAATCGATAATTTCCTGTTCAGTCGTCTGAAAGGGGTGCCTAAAAGTCGGATTTATCGTCTGATTCGTGAAGGACAGGTTCGCGTCAATAAAAAACGCATTAAGGCCGAAACCAAACTGGCGATTGGTGACCAGATTCGTGTGGCACCAATCCGTTATGAACAAAAAGACGAGTCAGAAGCGCCGATTTCGGATAAGGTGGCTCAAGGTCTTCTGTCCCGTGTAGTATATGAAGATGAAGGCTTGATGGTCGTCAACAAGCCATCAGGAATTGCCGTGCATGGTGGTAGCGGTGTGGCGTATGGCTTGATCGAAGGCTTACGTGCTGCAACAGGTAAAAAATACCTAGAACTGATTCACCGTATTGACCGTGACACCTCTGGTCTGGTGATGATCTCGAAAAAGCGTAGTACCTTAAAAACGCTACAAGATTTATTACGTGAACATAAGATTAAAAAAACTTATGCCGCTGTCGTGAAAGGACAGGTAACGCTGGATAAGCAACTCATCGATGCGCCTTTGCATCGTTATGAACTTTCTAATGGTGAGCGTCGTGTCCGTGTTTCTAAAGAAGGCAAGGAGTCGAAAACCCAGTGGAATGTGGCAGAGCGTTTTATGCATGCGACACTGGTGTATGCATCTCCACTTTCTGGTCGTACCCATCAGATTCGTGTGCATGGCTTGAGCATTGGTCATCCGCTGGTAGGCGATGAGAAATATGGTCATGAGACTGAATATCGTGGGCCAAAGCCACGCCGTTTATGTTTGCATGCAATGCGTTTGGAAATTCCAGGTTATCCGACCATTGAAGCGCCTTTGCCTGAAGATATGCAAAGCTTGGTGGCACAACTTCGTGCACAAAAGGCGGATAAAGTTGTACCAATTGCTGAAGTTGACGAGTAATTTTTAGCTTTTAAGTTAACCCTCTCCCTGAGCAGCACTGCTGCGCAAGTCTCCTTTCTTGCACGAATTTTAAAAGCAATGCTTTAAAATTCGCTCAGGAGAGGGAACGTTGAGTTCGCATGTGCTAGTGATAAGTCAAAATAGCTAAGAATTTATCTTTATTATTTAGTTACTGTACGTTGTTCAGTAATGAATTCTCCCTCTCCTTTTAGGAGAGGGCTGGGGTGAGGTAAAAGTAAAGCACAGCCGAGTTTTGTAGTTATAAAATCAAATTTTATCGCGTAGGCAGTGTTTTACTTTTGAGGGGGCAAAAGTAACAAAACCCCTTCTGTTGATCTGATGGCACCTCCCTATGCCACAGATCAACGGCGACATCCATGTCGCCATTGGATAGCCAATAGCTGTTGTGATATCACAATAAAAGTTATTTTGTGATGAAACTCGCCCTCCTTTGAAAAAGGAGGATCGGGGTGGATTAACACTGAATCAAATACTAGGAACCTTATATGAATTCACCTGTAAAATTGGTCATTTTTGATTGGGATGGCACTTTATTTGATTCAGTGGGGCAGATCGTCTCGAGCCTGCAGTTTGCCGCACAACAGTTTCAGCAACCGCTGACCGATGCCGATGCGAAAAGCATTATCGGATTAGGTTTGCCGGAAGTCGCACAGCGACTATTCCCAACTGTACCAGAATTACATGCGGATATTTTGCAGGCCTATTCGGAACATTATGTGGCGAATTCTGTTGAAGATGCCTGGTTTGAGAGCGTGTCTGAAATGCTCTATGCATTAAAGGATGAAGGCATTAAATTAGCAGTCGCTACCGGTAAAAGTCGTAAAGGTTTAGATCGTGTATTAAAGCAAACCAAGAGTATGGATCTGTTTCATGCCACTCGTGCTGCCAGTGAAACCCGCTCTAAACCTGATCCTTTAATGCTGGCTGAAATCCTGTCTGAAACTGGTATTAGTGCGCATGAAGCGATTATGGTCGGTGACACTTCTTATGATCTGGAAATGGCGATGAATATTGCCATGCCAAGTGTGGGTGTGGCTTATGGCGTGCATACACCGGAAACCTTGGCGCAGTTTAATCCGCTATCGATTGTCAACGATGTCAGCAGTTTGCATGACTTTTTATTGGCTAAAGTCCAATGGAAAGAAGCCATTTAATTCAGTATCTTAGTCATTATTCAAGATCCGGCATTTTCTGAAATAGAAGATGCGGATCAATGCTGTAGATTTGAACAACTGGTCTTATCTTTTAGTCTAAAGTGGTGATTACAGTGGTTTTGTTCTGTCATGATTGTTGAGCTATTTAGTTGGATATAACTTAATTCATAATTATAAGATTATGTTTTTAATTGATTTTTATAAATTTAATTTATAGATAATAGCTATTGCAAAAAATAAAATAACTATTGGCATTCACGTCGTATTTTTCCCATCCTAAAACTGTTTATTCATATGCCCATACTAGGCGCAATTGTTTATTGGAATGATCGAAATGATCAGGCCAGAACATTTTGCCTGTCTTAGTTCTCGGCATAAGCCTCATTTTTGCAGTTTAAGGAAACATTGATGTCGAATTCTGCTGTTGTTGAATCAGTTGCACAAGCATTACGTACTGCTGAACTCTCAAAAACTGCGATCGCACCGATTCGCCCGGAACTTGGTGGTGAAAGTGCTGACGTAGATATTGCCTATGCCGTTCAGGAAGTAAATACCGAGCGTGCTCTGGCGGAAGGTCGCCGTCTGGTAGGTCGTAAAATTGGTTTGACATCGAAAGTGGTTCAAGCACAGCTTGGCGTAGATCAGCCTGACTTCGGTATGTTGTTTGCCGACATGGCCTATGGCGATGGTGAAGCGATTCCTGCAGGTCTATTGATTCAACCGAAAGTTGAAGCAGAAATTGCATTGGCGATCAAAGAAGACTTAACCAAAGCAAAACATACGTATGCAGACATTATCAGTGCTACTGATTATGCACTTTCTGCTGTAGAAGTGGTCGATAGCCGTATCGAAAACTGGAAAATCAGCCTGATTGATACTGTGGCTGATAACGCATCTTCTGCTGCATTCGTTCTGGGCTCTAAGCCGGTCAAACTGGAAAACCTTGATTTTGTGAACTGCAAGATGGTTATGACACGTGGCGATGAAGTGGTTTCTCAAGGCGTGGGTAAAGCATGTCTGGCAAATCCATTAAATGCTGCGGTATGGCTGGCAGACGAAATGGTACGCCGTGGCCGTCCATTATTAAAAGGCGACATCATTTTGACTGGTGCTTTGGGCCCAATGGTCGTGGCTCAGCCGGGCGATGAATTCAAAGTTGAAATTGAAGGCTTTGGTTCAGTAACAGCTGCTTTTGCTGCTGAATAAGGGAATACAAGAGAGTACATTCATGAAAAAGATTAAATGTGCATTGATCGGTCCAGGTAACATTGGTACTGACTTGCTTTATAAACTGCAACGCAGCGAATGGTTAGAGCCAGTATGGATGGTGGGGATCGACCCAACTTCTGAAGGTCTGGCGCGTGCAGCGAAAATGGGTTTAAAAACTACTGCTGAAGGCGTAGACGGTCTGCTTCCTCACGTAGTTGAAGATGAAATCAAAATTGCATTCGATGCAACTTCTGCTTATGTACACGCTGAAAACAGCCGCAAGCTGAACGAACTTGGCGTGTTGATGATTGACTTAACACCTGCTGCAATCGGTCCTTACTGTGTACCACCTGTCAACCTTGAAGCTTTACTTGAACAAGGTGAAGTACCAAACGTAAACATGGTAACTTGTGGTGGTCAGGCTACTATTCCTATGGTTGCAGCGATTTCTCGCGTTCAGCCTGTGAACTATGGTGAAATCATCGCGACTGTATCTACTAAATCAGTAGGTCCAGGTACACGTAAAAACATCGACGAATTCACACGTACTACTGCTGGTGCGATTGAAAAAGTGGGTGGTGCAAAACAAGGTAAAGCGATCATCATCATTAACCCTGCTGAGCCACCACTGATGATGCGCGACACTGTTCACTGTCTAGTTGAAGGTGAACCAGATCAAGCGGCAATCACTGAATCTGTACACACGATGATCAAAGAAGTTCAAAAATACGTACCAGGTTACAAACTGGTGAATGGTCCAGTATTTGATGGCAACCGCGTATCGATCTTCCTTGAAGTTGAAGGTCTGGGGGACTTCCTACCTAAATATGCAGGTAACCTCGACATTATGACTGCAGCAGCTGCACGTACCGCAGAAATGTTCGCAGAACGTGTTTTAAATGCAGTTGAAGCTTAAGGAGCACCTTCATGTCTAAGATTATTATTAATGATATGACTTTACGTGATGGTATGCATCCAATGCGCCATCAAACTACACCTGAGCAAATGGTTGCGATTGCAACTGCTTTGGATGATGCAGGTGTACCTTTAATCGAAGTCACACACGGTGACGGCCTTGGCGGTAACTCTGTAAACTACGGTTTCGCAGCTGCAACTGATGAAGAATACCTGAAAGCAGTGATTCCAAACCTGAAACAGGCGAAAGTATCTGCACTGTTACTTCCTGGTATTGGTACTGTTGATCACCTGAAAATGGCGCATGATGTAGGTTTAGCAACTATCCGTGTTGCAACTCACTCTACTGAAGCAGACGTGTCTGAACAGCACATTACGGCCGCTCGTAAACTGGGCATGGACACTGTGGGCTTCCTGATGATGGCGCACATGGCTTCTCCAGAAAAATTACTTGAAGAAGCACAAAAAATGGTGTCTTACGGTGCTAACTGTATATATGTCACTGACTCTGCTGGTTACATGCTTCCTCAAGATGTAATCGACCGCGTAGGTCACTTACGTCAACACTTGGACCCAAGCATCGAGCTAGGTTTCCACGGTCACCACAACTTAGGGATGGGTGTATCGAATACGGTTGCTGCTGTTCAAGCAGGTGCGGTACGTATTGACTTGGCTTCTGCTGGTTTAGGTGCAGGTGCAGGCAATACTCCACTTGAATTGTTCATCACTGTGGCAAACCGTATGGGTATGGACACTGGCGTTGACCTGTTCAAAGTACAAGACGTTGCAGAAGATCTGATCATCCCAATGATGACTCATCAGATCCGTGCTGACCGTGATGCTGCAACTTTAGGTTATGCGGGTGTTTATTCTTCATTCCTGCTGTTTGCTAAACGTGCTGAAGCAAAATATGGCGTATCTGCTCGTGAAATTCTGCTTGAGCTTGGTCGTCGTAGTACCGTTGGTGGTCAGGAAGATATGATTGAAGATTTGGCATTGACTATGTCTAAAGCGAAAGAGCTTCAAGCTTAATAGTTAAAAGCTAAATTTAAAAAAAAGCGTCCGAAAGGGCGCTTTTTTATTTATTGGAATAAAATGAATAAGATATTAAAACGATGGAATAATATATTTTAATTATTACTATTTATTTTAAGAAAATAATCACGCACATTTCCTTAAACATAAAAACGATAAATAAAAAGTTATTTTTAAATAATAAAAAATAATGGCTGTTTATATAAGAGAAAACATGGATTTATATTAGACTTCTTGCGTTAGTCAAAATTTAAACAGCCCAAAGCTACATTTTATAAGGTTTTAGCCAATTCAAAAATTAGGTAAAATGATACTTTCGCAAGAGGTCTATTGATTATCTGGTTAATTTTTTATTTTAGTTAATTGTTTATAAATATAAGTCTTTTTCAAATTTCAGCATACTTATTCTATCTATAGAGATTAATAGAAAAATTTTAATACTGTGGTCGGATTTTTTTCATGACAAGAGTTTTGCATGATGCCCAGATTCGCTTATTGGATGAATAGGAAAAACGCATGCATCGTCACAATTTATGGATAGCACTTTTTGCTGCGACAGCAACTTTAGGGACAACCGCAACGAATGCAGACCTTATTGAAGATAGTAATGTCCAGCTTAAATTTAAAAACTTTTATCTAGACCGTCAGTATCAAGATAACTACTCATCACGTAACTGGGGTTCTTGGTCACACGGCGTGACTCTGGATGCCAAGTCGGGTTATCACGATATCGGTGGTGGTGTGCAGGTTGGTGCTGATGTACTGGTTCAACATGCAGTCAAACTCAATGGCCGTGATAAAAATCCGGACTGGGTTTTACCGCACGATGGCAAAGAATCAAAAGATCATTTCGGTAAAGTCGGCGCGACCTTAAAAGCTAAAGTGTCACAAACTGAACTGAAAGTCGGCGAGTTATTGCCGGTATCTCCAGTCTTGATATTCGATCCATCTCGTCAATTATTGACGACTTATAGTGGTGCCTGGCTAGAGTCTAAAGACTTTAAAGATACCAAGTTAACTCTTGCGTATATTGATGGCATTAATAACCGTTATGACAACCAGTTCCGTGATTTAACTAAATTTGCTCCACCAAGTTTCTATGATACGGGTGCTGAAGCTGATGGCATGTGGATTGCGGGCTTAGACCATCAGCTTACTAAAGAAGTAGGTGCGAGCTACTGGTATGCAGATGTTCAAGATATCTACCAACAGCATTACTTGGGTGTGAATTACAAAACTGCGCTAGGCGAAAAAACCAAATTAGATAGCCATGTGCGTTATTTTGATAACTCGGAGTCAGGTGACAAACTGTATGGTGAGATTGATAATCAGGCACTGTCAGTAGGGGCAAAAGTTAATCATGGTGCGCATACTATAGGTCTGGGTTATCAGCAAATGTTTGGTGCTACTGCATTTCCAACACTCGGTGGCTGGGTGCCGCAGCCTTATCTGGTGAACTGGAGCGTTGCAACCTTTACTGCACCAGAAGAAAAGTCATGGAATGTTTCTTATGGCTATGACTTCTCTGAAATGGGTACCAAAGGCTTAAACGCAACTGCAGTTTATTTCAAAGGTTATGATGCTAAATCAGGTGATCAAAACTTTAATACTGATGAGCTAAATCTGATTGCGAATTACACTGTTCCAGAGGGTAAGTTAAAAGGTTTAGGCATCCAAGCGATGTATATTGATGTAAATTTTACAAATCCTACTAAACCAGATCTTCAGGAATACCGCGTAGCGACAACTTATACTCATAAATTCTAATTTAAGCGCATTTTAAGAGCAGTCAGTATTCTGACTGCTTTTTTTTGAGTTAAGAACTTAATCAAAGCCTTAAATTAAACAGGGTTTTAAATTTAAAATAATTAATTAAAACAAATACTTAAATAATATATTTTTTGTAGTATGCAATCGTAATTTTATATCAGTTGAAGACAGTAGAGCGGTTAATATAAGACTGTAAAAAGATCATTTTTAATGAGTCAACTTGACGTCGAGTTCTCGTCATCGAGGAACACGCAAGCAAGAAACTGTAAGAGGAATCATGATGAGCACTGTTCAAATCCCTGATTATCAAACAGATCCTTTCTTCGGCTTAGAAGACAAATGGATTGAAACTGCAAAAGGTGAGTTGACTCACTACCATGAAATTGGTGAGGGTACGCCTATTCTGTTCCTGCACGGTTCAGGTACTGGTGTGTCTGCTGCTGCAAACTGGTGGTTAAACCTGCCTTCAATTGGTGAACAAGCACGTTGTATCGCGATTGATACCATTGGTTATGGCCAAACAGTCGTTGCGCCGGGTACTGAATATGGTATCCGTGCCTGGGTAGATCATGCGATCCGTACGCTAGACGCTTTGGGTATCGAAAAAACCTGGTTGGTGGGTAACTCTCTGGGTGGTTGGTTAGCATTCCAGATGGCACTTGATTATCCTGAACGTGTTCTAGGTATCGTGTCTATGGGTACGGGCGGTGCGAAACAGACTGCTGCACTGAAAGCACACGCAAACCCAGTATTAACTGAAGAAGGTATTAAGAAAACACTTTCTATGTTTGTCGTGAACAAAGACCTCATCACTGACGAACTGGTTAAAGTACGTTTTGCTTCTGCTGCAAATGACTATGCATCAAACCGTTTGATGGATGTAGTGGGCGCACGTGACCGTGACCGTTTCGAATTCCCGTTAGACTTCGAAAAAATGAAAGACATCACTGTACCTGTATTATTGATTCATGGTACTCAAGACGTGGTGATTCCGGTTTCTCGTACTTGGGATATCCTGAACATCGTGCCAAATGCTGATGCACACATCTTCAGCCAATGTGGTCACTGGTCTCAAGTTGAAAAATCAGATGAGTTCAACACTGTGATCAAAAACTACCTGGCTGTACACGGCGTAAAATAAGTCGTACTCAGTTTGAAAAAAAGGATGGCTTCGCTCATCCTTTTTTTCTTTCTAAAATATTTGATTTATAGCTGCCAAATGAACACCATTTCATTCAGTGAATTTTTTAAACATTTTTAATGCTTTTTAGCTATTAATCAGAATTTCAAAAATTAAAATGGGCCTTAGACTTCTTATTAGACTTAAGTTGTAAAAGAAGCCTAATTTGAGCAAAAATTAAACCTAATAAGCCATGGTCGGAGATGTTGGAAGCCAAGCTAGACGTGGTCTGTCATAGGAAAAATGAATATAAAATGAAATTTTGGTCAGAAAAAATAAAAACAAAAAAGCACACGTATTCTCAGAGGAAATTACGTGTGCTGCTATAAGAATAGAAAATTAATGTGGTTCGTCGCGGTTAATGTCTAGGTAGAATACGCGAGTCAGAAGTTCCAGGAACTTCTTCACTGCGACTGAATTAGTATCCTTGCGATAGCTAACATACAGATTTAAAAAGGGAAGTTCTACATCCAGCGGGCGGATCACGGTATTGTTCATGGTCAATGGTGCGATATAGCCTGGCAGGATGGTACAGCCCAAGCCCATACCAATCGAGTTGATATTGAACAGAATATTATCCGCCTTTTGGACAATATTAAATTCAATCCCGTTGGCTTTGGCAAAATCTAGAATAGTATGATGCAGGGTCTGTGACTGTTCTGCAGATGGAATAATAAAATCTATACCATTCAGTAATTTAACTGGAATCCGATCGTGTTTTGCTAAAGGATGATCTTTTGGCAAAATGAAGATCAATGGCTCACGAATCACAAACTGGCTTTCGATTTCATCACTATGGAAATTGTGACGAGTAAAGGTCAGATCCAGTTCGCCTTTCTTCAATAATCGCATTTGCTCATTATTATTCAGACTAAGCAATTCAATTTTTAAATCAGGGTTTTGCACGCGCAAATTCGGCAAAATATACGGGAAGATTTTCATCTCCGCGACAGGGACGAAACCGATGCGCAACATCTGCTGCTTGGCTTGTGAGACTTGACGCGCCATGGCAATCGCCTTGTCGGCTTGTGCCAGCGTTAGGCGGGCCTGTTCAAGGAATACAGCACCTTCTTCGGTCAGTTCGACTTTACGCTTGGTACGGTGTAGCAGTTTGACACCGACATCTTCTTCCAGGTCTTTGATTTGCTGACTAAGTGATGGCTGAGCCGTGTAAAGTTTGAGTGCTGCCTTACTGAAGTTCAGTTCTTCAGCAACGGTAATAAAGTAACGAAGATGTCGTAATTCCATAAAACTAGCCCGCCGAGTAATCCAAAAAATGTATTACTATAATTTTCAGGCAGTATAGTGCATAAGCAACTATATGGTGAAGCTTATTTTACCATTCACAAAGTAAATGAATGTGTCGTAAAAAAAGTGTTTTAATGGAGAATATCGCCAAGTGATTAATTGGTGAAATCTATTAATCAAAACAAAAAAAATATTTCCGCAAATTCACTCAAAAATCCATCATCGTTGAAAAGTTGAGTCTATTACTTTGTGCCATATCTGGTCACAGGAGAGCTTTTCATGAGTGGAAAAATTGATGTGCGCGAAATCGACGCTTTAGTCGATGCACAAAATGGACGTATCACGCCATCTATCTATACAGATCCTGACATTTACGAATTAGAACTTGAACGTGTCTTCGGTCGTACCTGGTTATTCCTTTGCCATGAAAGTCAAATTCCTAAGGCTGGCGATTTCTTCAATACCTACATGGGTGAAGATCCAATCATCGTGGCACGCCAAAAAGACGGCTCAATCAAAGCATTCTTAAACCAATGCCGTCACCGTTCTATGCGCGTAAGCTTCGCAGACTGTGGTAACACACGTGCGTTCACTTGCCCATACCACGGCTGGTCATACGGTATTGACGGTTCTCTAAAAGACATCCCGCTTGAAGAGCGTGCTTACCCACATGGTGCATGTAAAGAGCAATGGGGTCTGGTTGAAGTTAATCGTGTGAAGTCTTACAAAGGCTTGGTATTCGCTTGTTGGGATGAAACCACACCTGACCTAGAAGAATACATGGGCGATATCGCTTGGTACCTGGACGGTGTTGTAGATCGTCGTGAAGGCGGTACTGTGATCGTGGGTGGTGTACACAAATGGGAAATCGACTGTAACTGGAAATTTGCAGCCGAACAGTTCGCATCTGACCAATACCACGCGTTGTTCTCTCACGCATCTGCAATTCAGGTGCTCGGTGCAAAACCAGACGATGAATCTTCTAAGAAATTAGGTGCTGCACAAACTGCTCGTCCAGTTTGGGAAACTGCCAAAGACGCGATCCAATACGGTTCACGCGGTCACGGTTCAGGCTTCTTCTTCACAGAGAAACCAGATGCAAACGTATGGGTGGACGGTGAAGTAGCGAACTACTTCCGTGAAACTTACGAAGAAGTGAAAGAACGCCTAGGTGAAACTCGTGCGCTTCGTTTAGCGGGTCACAACACCATGTTCCCTACATTGTCTTGGTTGAACGGTACTGCAACGCTTCGTGTATGGCACCCACGTGGTCCAAACAAAACTGAAGTTTGGGCATTCTGTATCTGTGATGCGGACGCGCCAGAAGATGTACAAGCAGCATTTGAACGTTCTGCAACGCGTGCCTTTGGTCCAGCCGGTTTCCTGGAGCAAGATGACTCTGAAAACTGGATTGAGATCCAAAAAGTTTTACGTGGTTATAAAGCGCGTCAAAACAAACTCATTATGGAAATGGGTAAAGGCAACGAGAAAGTACGTGAAGATGGTATCCCGGGTATCACGAACTATATTTTCTCTGAAACTGCAGCACGTGGTATGTACCGCCGCTGGGCAGATTTATTGATTCATGAAAAATGGGAAGACGTTGAAGCTGCGGCTGACGAATATGAGAAGGAGCTTATGAAATGAGTCAAATCAGTTTAGAACTTCATCACCAAATTAGTCAGTTCCTATATCAAGAAGCCAAGCTTCTTGATGACTGGAAATTCCGCGAATGGTTAGACACGCTAGCTGAAGATATCTCTTACACGCTACGTACTACACCAAACGCTCAAACGCGTGACCGTCGTCGTTCAGTTGAACCACCTACTACCTGGGTATTCAACGATACGAAAGATCTTCTGGAACGTCGTGTTGCACGTCTGGAAACTGGTATGGCTTGGGCTGAAGAGCCTCCATCACGTACCACTCACATGGTGAGCAACGTGATTGTTGAGTCGACTGAGGTTGAAGGCGAATACGACGTGTACGTGACATATTTATTGTACCGTACGCAAAAAGAGAAAGACGTGGTTATCTACTGTGGTAAACGTCATGACAAGATCCGTAAAGTTGAAGGTGGCCTAGGCTTCCAGATTTTCAACCGTAAGATCATGCTTGACCAAGTTACCTATAACTCACATAACCTGAGTGTGTTCTTCTAATGAATAAGATTTTTGTTTGCCAAGTTGACGAATTAGACGAAGGCGAAGCGTTAAAAGTGGATTGCGGCGTAAACGGTATCGAAGCGCTTGCAGTATTCAACAACGGTGGCGAATTCTTCGCAATGAACGACCGCTGTTCACACGGTAATGCTTCTATGTCTGAAGGCTACCTTGAAGACGATGGTACAGTGGAATGTCCACTTCATGCAGCTCGTTTCTGTTTGAAAACAGGTCAGGCACTTTGCTTACCAGCAACTGACCCAATTCAAATATTCCCAGTTGTACTTGAAGATGGTGCGTTATACGTAGAGATGGCAGGAGAGTAAGCATGGGTTGGCTACAAGGCGAAGTTGCACTGATCACTGGTGGTGGTTCAGGTCTCGGTTGGGCACTGGTAGAACGTTTCCTGGAAGAGGGCGCACAAGTGGCCGTTCTTCAACGTTCACAGTCTAAAGTCGATACACTGAATGCACATTTTGGTGACCGCGTGCTGGCAATCGCAGGTGATGTGGCCAGCTATGAAGACAACGTCCGCGCTGTTAAAGCGACTGTAGAGCGTTACGGTAAACTCGACTGTTTCGTGGGTAATGCCGGTATCTGGGATCACTACGCAGATATTGTCAATACCTCTGGTGAGCAGCTGGAAAAAGCCTTTGATGAGATTATGGGGATTAACACCAAGTCTCTGATCTTAGGTGCGAAAGCTGCACTGGATGAGCTCGTTAAATCAGAGGGTTCGATCATTTTCACGCTGTCTAACTCTGCACTTTACTCTGCAGGTGGCGGTCCGGTTTACACAGCATCGAAACATGCGGGTGTAGGCATTATGAAGGAACTGGCTTACGAACTTGCACCTAAAGTACGAGTCAATGCCGTTGCGCCATCAGGTATGAATGTGAACATCAAAGGTGCTGCATCTTTGGGTCAGGAAAATCTTGGTCTGCTCGATGCACGTGATCCTGAGAAAATCGCCCGTGGTATGCCACTGAACTTCTTACCTGAACCTGAAGACATGACTGGTTCCTACGTGCTCTTAGCATCTCGTCAAAATAACCGCCCGCTGACTGGTGTTCTGATTAACGCAGAATGCGGCCTGGGCATCCGTGGTTTACGTCAACCACGTGCAGGTTTCTTTGATGAATAAAAATCTAGTCTGAAATGGACTTTTCGGCAGCCTGTTCTTGGCTGCCTTCCTTTTAAGGAGTCTCTCATGGCCGTTAAACTTATTTGTGCTTCGCACAGTCCTTTAATGGAATTTGCTTCACCGCAGGAAAAACGCAAAGAACAGGCTGTTCGTGAAGCGTTTGAAAAACTGTCTGCTGAAGTAAAAGCTTACGACCCAACCCTGATCATCACTTTTGGTCCTGACCATTTTAATGGTTTCTTCTATGACCTGATGCCAAGTTTCTGCGTGGGGATCCGCGCGAGGGCTGCAGGGGACTGGGACTACGGTAAAGACAATGACCACATTGATGTGCCAGAAGACAAAGCACTGGCTTTGATTCGCCGTGTACTCGATGAGGGTGTGGACGTTGCGTATTCTTACCGTATGCAAGCCGACCATGGCGTGACTCAGCCATTGCACTTCCTGTGCGACGGCAAACTTGATCGTTATCCAACGATTCCAATTTTCATTAATGGCGCTGCAGCACCGATGCCGACCACCAAGCGTACCATCGCTTTAGGTCGTGCTGTAGGCCAGTTCATTAAATCTCTGAACCTTGAAAATGGGCGTGTACTTGTCCTGGGTACAGGCGGTCTTTCTCATGATCCACCGACACCACAAATGGGTTCTATACCAGCAGAAGTAGAAGAGTTCCTGATTGCTGGTCGTAACCCGACACCTGAAGCACGTAACGCACGTCAGTCAAAAATCATTGCAGTCGGCCAGAAACTGGCAGCAGGCGACACTTCTGTTGCAGTTCCATTGAGCCCAGAATGGGACATCGCATTGCTTGAGAAATTCAAGAATGCTGACTTCGCTGCACTTGAAGCGATGACTGAGGCTGAAATCCGCCGTGATGGTGGCCGTGGTGGTCAGGAAGTTCGTTCGTGGATGGCGGCATTTGCTGCTTTTAGCGAAATGGGCGAGTACGAAATGACAACGCACTGTTATGAAGAAATCAGTGAATGGATTGCGGGCTTCGGCATCGTATCTGCAGAGTTAAAAGGTTAAAGACATGAGCAACATCGAAACCATCGTAATTGTAGGTGCTGGCCAGGCAGGTGCAAGCGCGATTTTAGAACTTCGTGGCAACAAATACGAAGGTAAAATCATTCTGATCGGTGATGAAACGCATCTTCCTTATGAGCGTCCACCACTGTCTAAAGACGTGATTCTAAAACCTGAAGAGACCAAGATTGAAATTCTGTCAGAAGAAAAACTGGCGGAACTTGGTGTAGAAACCATTCGTGGCAATGGCGTGAAAAAAATCAACGCTGAAGTGAAAACGGTTGAACTTCAAAATGGGGACGTTGTTGCTTATGACAAACTGTTGCTTGCCACTGGCGGCGCAGCACGTCGTCTGCCAAACTTCGATGCGCTGGGTAAACACGTTTATACCTTGCGTAACCTTGAAGATTCACAAGCTTTAGTACCTGTGTTGCAATCAGGCCGTCGTATTGTCTTGATTGGGGGTGGCGTGATCGGTCTGGAACTGGCTTCTTCTGCACGTTTCAAAGAATGCCAAGTAACTGTGATCGAAATGGGGCCTATGGTCATGGGCCGTTGTTCGCCACGTATTCTGAGCGAGTTCCTGTTAGAACAACAACGTTTGGAAGGTATCGATGTTCGTCTGGAAACCAAGATTGCAGACTGCCGACTTGAACAAAATCAAGACGGTGAAGAAGTTGTGATTACCCTTGAGGGTGGTGAAGAGCTTCGTGCTGATGCTGTAGTTTATGGTATCGGTATCGTACCAAATGCACAATTGGCTGTAGAAGCTGGCCTGGATGTTGATTTCGCGATTAAAGTGAATGAAAACTGCCAGACTTCAAATGCAGACATTTATGCGGCAGGTGATGTGGCAACTCAAGTACGTGACTGTGGTAACCACCGTCGTGTAGAAACTTGGGAAAATGCCAACCTGCAAGCAGGGATCTTTGCGCGCCATGTGATGGGCATTGAGCATCCGACGCCTAATCCAGCTTGGTTCTGGACAGATCAGTTGGACATCAACTACCAGTTCGTGGGTGACATGGCGGCTGCTGAATGGCAAGTTCGTGGTGAAATCAATCCAGAGCTTCGCGCTGAATCATCATTCGTGATGTTTGGTGTGACTGATGGCGTTATTGTTGGCGGTATCACTGTAAATGCGGCAAAAGAAATGCGTCATCTGAAAAAGCTGATCAGCAAGAATGCAGCGTTTGAAGCAGACAAATATTTAGATCTCAATCAAGATCTACGTAAACTTGTAAAATAATCTGAGTTTACAAAAGGGCAGACCTTGGGCAACTTGGGTCTGCTTTTTTATGGCTACTGTTTTAGTAAAATCACTGCCGCAAATTGCATTGTAAATGGACATTCGTATGTGTAGGCAGTTTTTACTTTTCAAAGATGAAAAGTAACAAAAATCTTTTGCTAAACTGAGGATATATCCCTATATCCCAGTTTAGCGGCGGCGTCCCTGCCTCCATCAGTATTGTTGATTGTGAATTTGAGCGAGAAGTTAGTTCAATTCTTTCTGATTAAAATTTAATTGAGTCCTTTATGAATTCAAATTCATCTCCCATGCTGGTGACGGCAAGTATTTATGCCTTGCTGGTGCTGATCTGGGCAGCGACGCCATTGGCGATCGTCTGGAGCGTTGCAGAAGTTCATCCGATGTGGGTGCTGATCATTCGTTATTTCGGTGCTTCTGTGCTGGCTTTGGTGATCTTGGCTGCCATGCGTAATCCATTGCCATTCGATCGAACCTCAATGATGAGTTATGTAGCAGGCAGTCTAAACCTGATCGGTGCACAGTTATTTATCTATCTGGCGGCGAATTATTTGACCTCTGGATTAATGGCTTTAATTTTCGGTTTCTCACCACTGGTTGCTGGCCTGATTGGGCATGTCATCCTGAAAACTAACCACCTAATCTGGTTGCAATGGCTCGGTATAGCTGTTGCCGTCGGTGGTTTAAGTTTTGTCTTTGCGGAGTCAGCAGATAGTAAAGTGAATCCGTGGGGCGTGATCCTGATGCTGATTAGTATGGTGTCTTATATCAGCTCGATTTTCTGGGTGAAACAGATCAATGCGCCGTTAAAACTGATGTCCCAAGCCACCGGTTCTTTGATTGTTTCTTCATTGGGATCATTGCTAATCATTCCATTTATCTGGCAATCTTTCCCAACACAAATGCCAAGTATGCAGGCGCTATTCGGCTTTGGTTTTACCATGATCCTGTCTTCGATTGTGGCGATGCTGTGTTACTTCTGGCTGATTCGCCGTTTAGCCGCATCCACCGTATCCCTCAGTAATGTGATGACGCCAATCATTGCCCTGATTCTCGGCGCAACCTTGAATAATGAAATCATCAGCAGTCATGCCTTTGCCGGTATTGCGGTAGTGATGTTCGGGATCGTGATGTACTTCTGGAAAGAATGGCGCGAGCAGTATTTTTCTAAATCTTAAGATTAATTATTTAGGGTAAATTCATACATAAAAGGAAGCCATGGCTTCCTTTTTAGTTTTTCAATTGTAGATGCAGAATCGGGTAGGGATTCCCTTCGCTATCGGTTTTTGATCGGCTGATGATCTCGAAACCATATTTTAAATAGAAAGTAATCGCATCGGAGTTCTGCTCATTCACATCAACTTCAGTCCCATCCAGAGTAAGCGCATGTTGCAATAACTGGCTGCCAATACCTTGCCGGAAGGCCAAAGGGAAAATAAACAGCATTTCCAGTTTGCTGCCTGCAAGGCCCATAAAACCCAGAATCTGCTGCTGATGTTCCACATGGAACAGTTGCACCTGATCAAAATAACGATGCTGGATAATCTGCTGGCGAATCTTCAGGATTTGCTCGTCATTCAGAAAATGATGCGAAGCCCGGACAGATTGCTCCCACAGTTCTAGGAGCTGAGGATGCCGATCGGCAGAAGTAAGGACAATCACAGCCATGAAGTTTCCGATTAAAAATGAGAACAACAAAACAATAAACAATTTATGTCAGCAGTTTATTAAGATGCAAAGAGATAAAATGAAAAATCAAATAGATCCATCTGTTTGAGGAAAAACTAGGACAACTTTGAATGTCATCTGAATCTAATAAAATTGTGGTCTATGCAGCGTTATTTGGCAACCTCGCTATTGCACTGGTCAAATTCGTCGCAGCCTATATTACCAATAGTTCTGCGATGCTCAGTGAAGCGATTCACTCGGTGGTCGATACTCTAAATGAAATTCTGCTTCTTTACGGCATGAAAAAGGCAGAGCAGCGCCCAGATGCCCAACATCCTTTTGGCTATGGCCGTGAACTGTATTTCTGGGCCTTTATTGTGGCCTTGATGGTCTTTGCACTGGGTGCGATTGTATCCATCTATCAAGGCATCCTGCACATCATTCATCCTGAAGAAATGCAGGATCCGATGATCAACTATATTGTCCTGGGTATTGCGATTCTGTGTGAAGGATTCTCCTGGACAGTGGCTTTAAGAACCTTCCGTAAAATGAAAGGCAAGATGGGCTATTTCGAAGCCTTTAGACGTAGTAAAGATCCGACCACCTTTACCGTATTATTTGAAGATACTGCTGCGCTAGTAGGTCTTTTTATTGCCCTGATCGGGATTTTCCTGGCTCATCAACTGAATATTCCTGAACTGGATGGTGCTGCCTCTATTCTGATTGGTGTCGTGTTGGCGGTATCGGCCTGGTTACTGGCACGTGAAACCAAAGGCTTATTGCTGGGTGAAACAGCAGATCCTAGACTGCGTGAAAATGTACTTAACATTGCCCAGCAGGATGCTGCGGTCTATAGCGCCAATGGTGTATTAACCGAGCAAATGGGTGCACATCAGGTAATTGCCTCCTTAAGTCTGGAATTCAAAGACGATCTGACTTCTGATGAAATTGAAGCTTGCGTTAACCGGATTGAAGCGCAAATCAAACAGCTACACCCGGAAATTATTACTCTATTTGTGAAACCTCAAACCAAAGCGGTATGGCTGGAACGGACCCAAGGTCGTATTTAAGGAAGTGAAGTTTTCAGCAGATAACTTTCGTCGGATAGTCAGAAGGGCATCAAGCGTGATTACATGAATACGGGATAAAAATTTAGGTCATGAAATCATGTACAGTCAGGTATGGAGTGAGAATTATCGGATGAATATCGATCATTCTCCTGTCTTTTTAGAAAGCAGAATGGGCACAAACTTGATCACCAGTATTTATTTTTTTAGAAGATTTTCATCGGTTTTGGTCTTTCCATTGGCTCGATGTTTTGCTAAAAATAACAAAAACATAAATGAATCTTAGGCACGTATTTCATACTATGCTGGAATACCGAAGTATATAAGTTTGTATGCGATTTAAAGAGATGCTCCGTTTGAAAATTCCAGGTGGATGCTGTCTTGCATATAACAAATAATAAATAGTGGATATTTATGCAAGATCTTTTCAAGACTAAAAAATTTCAGCTTGAGACTGAGTCCAGTTGGAAACATCTCTGGTCCAAGCCGGTATTTGATTATCTACATTCCGATCATTTTGATGGTGAGCGGTTTAAGAATCTGGAGCATCATTCGCTCGAGCAGAGTCGCTTTGACTTGTATAAATGGTTATTCACCAGAAAATCCAGCACCTGGGAAGTGAATCTGGAACAGGAACGTGCAGAGTTTTTTTCACGTCCGCGTGCCTTGCCACAAAACCGGCCGGAAGCCACTTTAGATGACTGGCAAATCTGGTTTATTGGGCATGCCACCGCTCTGATCCAGATCGGGCCGTATAATTTTCTGACTGATCCGGTCTGGTGTGAATATGCCAGTCCTTTTGCATCCCGAGGGCCACAGCGCGTTATTCCTGCTGGCATTGCCCTGGATGAGCTGCCGCATATTGATGCCGTATTGCTCAGCCATAACCATTATGATCATATGGATCTGGCGACCTTGGCCTGGCTGCATCAAACCTATCAAATGCCGATCTATACTGGCCTTGGCAATGGCTGGTACCTGCCTAAAGACTATAATGTCATTGAAATGGACTGGTGGGAAAATGCATTTTTTGAAGATATCCAGATTGTCTATTCGCCAGCACAGCACGCTTCAGGACGTGGAGTGCGCGATCAGAACTGTGCATTATGGGGCGGTTTTTCCTTATTGAATGGCAAGGATCATTGCTATTTTGCTGGGGATAGCGGTTATGCGCCGCATTTCAAGGAAATTCGAAAACGCCTTGGGCCACCACGAATTGCGCTGTTGCCGATCGGTGCCTATGAACCACGTGAATTGATGCGCAATATTCACATGAATCCGGAAGATGCTTTTCATGCCCATCAGGACTTAATGGCACGTTGTTCAATGGCGATCCATTATCGGACCTTCCAGCTCACCGATGAAGCACGTGACCAGCCTGAAAATGAACTGCAGCATATTATCCAGCATTCATCCAAGCTGATAAACCCGTTTTACTGTATTCGTGAAGGCAAACGGATTATTGTCTAAGGGCTTCTCTTTGTTCTTGTTGAATTATTTGAATGGCGATAACAAAAAGCATCAGCATCGCGATATTCATCACTACAGGATTAAAGGCGGCTATAAGCTGTAAAGGGTCGGTGAGTACGATCAGCAGTAATAATCCGTCCAGTCCAGCAATATTCAAACCATGTAATAGAAGAGATCTGTTCCATTTTAAAAAGCACAAACCAAACAGTATTTCACACAATCCAGATAAGCCTACCAAGCTTTTAGCGAGCAGTAGGCTAACCCCCATATTTTGTCAGATTTGCAGTTCAGCAGTAGATTGGAACAGAATTTTTGAACCAAGCCCTGATACAGCCAGAGTGCAGCTAAGGCAAACTGGGTTGTACGCAGCGGTTGCATTAATACAGAATCAGACTTCACGGACAGCCTCTTCCAGAAAGTGGCATTTATTTTCGTGAGAAGGAATCAGACAAGAATCAGTTTTGCCAAATAGCTTATAGCGGTTTAAAGCCACCAGACGATATAGAAAATCGCGAATAAAACGTGGAATGAAATAGCCAGCATTCATCAAAGAAAATGGAAAACCGAGATGCTGCATCACCTTCAGTAAAGCAGTAGATTCGGTATAAAGTTTGCCATCCTTAATGACTACCATGGTGGTGTAATGCTCTGTCCACATCTGGTAGTGCTTAAGCAGGGCAGTGCCCAGTTCCGATTGTGCAGAGACCAGTTTAAACTGGATTTTTTTATCGTATTTAATCAGAAACTTTGCCCAGCCATTACAAATCACACAAACCGCATCAAATAAAATGATGTCATGGCTTTGAATGATATCTTCAATATTTTTGCTCATCGTTATACTTCTTTTTTGTGATATGGCTTTGATAGTGTAGTGCTACAAGCGTCAATATAAAACTTCTTAACAAAGATGTTCGTCACTTTAAATTCTTTGGCTCATTTGAAAATAAAAATGGGAGTGATCAACTTTTCTTAATTGGATGGCTACTACAATATTATGGCCTGGCATCAGGATTGTAGTGTTTGGTGAGTCTATCTTTAAGCTCTGTAAAAAAGCCAGTAAGGTGAAATAGCTCATAATGGAGATAGCTTGGAAAAACAAGCAGGTTAACTATAAAGCTGGAGAAGCCTTCATGAATAAGCCTACACAACCTGGCACAAGTAAATGTCCCTTCCATCAAGGTGCGCATACTGTCGCTGGTGGCTCGAATATAGACTGGTGGCCCAATGCACTGAATCTGGATATTTTGCATCAGCATGACCGCAAAACGAACCCCATGGACCCTGATTTTGACTACGCTAAAGCCTTTAGCGAACTAGATCTGGAAGCAATTAAACAGGATCTAAGAGAACTGATAACCTCCAGTCAGGACTGGTGGCCAGCAGACTGGGGCAGCTATATCGGTATGATGGTGCGTACCGCCTGGCATCTGGCTGGAACCTACCGTAAGCAGGATGGACGTGGGGGTGCGAATACCGGTAATCAACGTTTTGCGCCATTGAATAGCTGGCCAGATAACGTCAATACCGACAAAGGCCGCCGTCTGTTATGGCCAGTGAAAAAGAAATATGGCAATAAAATTTCTTGGGGAGATTTGATTATTCTGGCTGGTACGGTCGCATATGAAGTTGCCGGGTTAAAAACCTTTGGTTATGCCGGTGGGCGTGAAGATATCTGGCATCCAGAAAAAGATATTTACTGGGGTGCAGAGCATAAATGGCTGGATGCGACCCGCGAACGTTATAACAATGAAGAAGACCGGAATACGCTGGAAAATCCTCTTGCTGCAGTACAAATGGGACTGGTTTATGTCAATCCGGAAGGGGTGGACGGCAAACCGGATCCGTTAAAAACCGCACAGGATATGCGTACCACCTTCGACCGTATGGCCATGAATGATGAAGAAACCGTCGCTCTGACGGCAGGTGGACATACCGTCGGGCAAGCACATGGAAATGATAAGGCAGATGTACTTGGACCGGAGCCAGAAGCTGCACCACTCGAATTACAGGGTTTGGGCTGGAATAACCCGGAAGAAACCGGTAATGCCGCCTATGCCATGGTAAGTGGTCTGGAAGATGCTTGGACGACTAACCCGAACCGCTGGGACAATGAATTCTTTTATCTGCTACTGACCTATGACTGGGAGCTAAAAAAGAGCCCGGCCAGCGTATGGCAATGGGAGCCGATCAATATTAAAGAAGAAGATCGCCCATTGGATGCGCATACCACCAATGTGTGCCGTAATCCGATCATGACCGATGCTGATACAGCGCTGAAAATCGATCCGGGATATCGGGAAATTTCCGAAAAATTCTATCGTGATCCGGAGTATTTTTCCGAAACTTTTGCCCGTGCCTAGTACAAATTGACCCATCGTGATTTAGGGCCGAAATCTCGTTATCTGGGGCCGGATGTACCGGAAGAAGACCTGATCTGGCAAGATCCAATTCCATCAGTAGATTACACCTTAAATGAGAGCGAAATTGCGGACCTGAAAGAAAAACTGCTGGATAGCGGCTTGAGTCGCTTTGAGCTGATCAATACCGCTTGGGACAGTGCACGGACTTATCGTGGTGGGGCCAATGGTGCCCGTATTCGTTTACAGCCACAACGTGAATGGGTGGGCAATGAACCGGAGCGCTTGAATAAAGTGCTGAACAAACTTGAAGAAATTCAGGCAGGTCTGGAGAAAAAAGTCAGTATCGCTGACCTGATTGTACTGGGCGGATCGGCCGCAGTAGAAAAAGCAGCACAGGAAGCTAGGGTAGATATTCAGGTGCCATTTATTCCAGGCTGGGGAGATGCGACTCAGGAACAAACCGATGTCTATTCATTTAAAGATCTGGAACCGTTGCATGATGGCTACCGTAACTGGTTAAAACAGAACTACTCCGCTCAGCCAGAAGAAATGCTGGTCGATCGTACTCAATTGATGGGACTTACAGCACCAGAAATGACAGTATTAATTGGTAGAATGCGGGTCCTAGGTGCTAATCATGGTGGAAGCAAGCATGTCGTACTGACTGATCGGGTCGGTGTATTGAGCAATGATTTCTTTGTGAACCTGATGGATATGAATAATGTCTGGGTGCCGGTAGAAGAAAACCTTTACGAAATCCGTGACCGTCAAACGCATGACCTGAAATGGACTGCAACCCGTGTCGATCTGGTCTTCGGTTCTAACTCAATTTTACGTGCCTATTCTGAAGTCTATGCTCAGGATGACAATAAGGAAAAATTTGTAAGTGACTTTGTCAAAGCCTGGACCAAAGTCATGAACGCTGACCGTTATGATGTTAAACATCAACGTGAAGCCGCTTAAATTGAACTGCAATTCATATTCCTGATGCTTTAATTTAACACCAATAAAAAAACCACCCTCGGGTGGTTTTTTTTATTCGCTCAGTTCAAGCTGAAAAACTTAGAGAAAGCTTGGTAGGCCTTTGGCTGGATCAGTTGCTCGAGCCATCTGGGCATCAGCTACGCTCATCCCAAGAGCTTGGGCAACACCTTCACCATAGGCTGGATCACAAGCATAACAGTTACGGATATGACGGTACTTGATGAAATCAAGCGCATCACCCATTGCGGCTGCGGTATTGTTAAATAGAGCCTGTTTCTGCTCATCATTCATCAGGTTGAACAGGGCACGTGGCTGGCTGAAGTAGTCATTATCATCTTTGCGATAATCCCAGAAATCTGCATCACCCGTGATTTTGAGTGGTGGCTCTCTGAATTCTGGCTGTTCCTGCCACTGGCTGAAACTGTTCGGCTCATAATGCGGCAATGAACCATAGTTGCCGTCCATACGGCCCAAACCATCACGATGATTTGAATGTACCGGACAACGTGCAGCATTGACCGGAATCTGGGCATGATTCACGCCCACGCGGTAACGTGCAGCATCAGCATAGTTGACTAAGCGTGCCTGTAGCATACGATCCGGTGAGTAACTAATGCCTGGTACCAGATTGCTTGGCGCAAAAGCTGCTTGTTCTACGTCCTGGAAATAGTTTTCCGGATTACGGTTGAGTTCGAATTCACCTACTTCAATCAGCGGATAATCACCTTTCGGCCAGACTTTGGTCAGGTCAAACGGATGATAAGGCACTTTCTCCGCATCGGTTTCAGGCATGATCTGAACGTACATTTTCCATTTCGGATAATCACCACGTTCAATCGCATCAAACAGGTCAGTCTGGCTGCTTTCACGGTCTTTAGCAATTAGCTCTGCTGCCTCAGCATCAGTCAGGTTTTTGATGCCTTGCTGGGTACGCATATGGAATTTTACCCAGAAGCGTTCATTTTGGGCATTGATAAAACTGTAGGTATGACTGCCGAAACCGTGCATATGACGATAGCCGGCTGGAATCCCACGATCCGACATCACAATGGTGACCTGATGTAGAGCTTCCGGCAATAAAGTCCAGAAATCCCAGTTATTGGTGGCGCTACGCTTATTGGTTTTCGGATCGCGTTTTACTGCTTTGTTTAAGTCAGGGAATTTGCGTGGATCACGCAGGAAGAATACCGGTGTATTGTTACCGACTAGATCCCAGTTACCTTCTTCAGTATAGAACTTCAGGGCAAAACCACGAATATCACGCTCTGCATCAGCTGCACCACGTTCACCGGCGACGGTCGAAAAACGGGCAAACATTTCGGTTTTTTTGCCAACTTCCGAGAAAATTTTTGCACGGGTGTACTCAGTAATGTCGTTGGTCACAGTAAAAGTACCAAATGCACCTGAACCTTTTGCGTGCATACGGCGCTCAGGAATCACTTCACGAACAAAGTTAGCCAGTTTTTCATTCAGCCATAAATCCTGAGCAAGTAAAGGTCCACGCGCACCTGCCGTCATACTATTCTGGTTGTCGACCACAGGCGCACCAGCTTCAGTGGTCAGGTGGGTGACAGGGCATTTTTTAAAATCTTGGCTCATCTTTCCTCTCCAAGTTTTGAATATCTTGTGTCGTTTATCTAGTATTCATAAAATATTGAAATATATGCTAATCAGATCAGGTTTCACTATATTTACAATATCTTTAAATAAAGGGTGTGACAGCACAAAATGGAATTCAAGATATAATTGAGTGAGCTCACTCAAAAAATATTTTTAAAGTTAATAAAGTTTAAAATATTAAAAATTAAATGGTTACTCTTAAAAAGTAACGGGTTTTCCACTCTCTGACAATATCAAATTCTATATATTTTGAATAACTCGAATAATGAATGGGATTAAACGAAAATAACAATATCTAAGTCCATAATATGTTTTTATCAAAGGATAAAATAATAAGTGAAAAGTGGTATTTAAAATGAATTTTATAACTGGTTTATTTTAAATGGTTTTTTAATTGAGTTTTGTTTGGCTGAAGAAACCCATAACAATAACGAATGGAATAAGGGTATTTTCTGGTTATAGCTCGCATTTTTGCATACAGAAAATCCTAGCTAAATGGGCTTTATTTTTAAAAAAGCATTGACAAATATGCTTGAAAATTAGTCAGTCAGCCCTATAATTATCTCACTCCTTCCTCCAAGTCACATAGAGAGCAAAATGGCCAAGAAAAAAACAGCCAAGCAGGTGGTGATCCACAATTTTGTGGCAAAACACATGCATGAAGTCAACAAAAGCCAGGTTTTTGTAGACCGGAAGAAAAATGCAAAACGTGGTTATACCAAGCACAAACAAGGGCGATATCAACAAGATGATCGCCCTTTTTTATGGGCGGCTTAGGGCGGCCAGGAAGACGTAGATCTGTTTTGGACAGGAGCTGACTTTAAGGGATTCTGTCGGGTATAGTTAAAAGATGAATTTCTTTTCGAAGAATGCGGTGAAGTCCGCCGGGTGGTTGAAGAAGCTTCTTCGGGAAACATATTTTGAAAAAAACGGGGCAGGGTCGCAGAACTCGAAGATCTATTTTGATCAGCATCAGCTATAGGTCGGGTCTGCTGAAAACTGGCAAATTTTCCTAGCTGTTGCCGATACAATTTTGCCGCAATGACCGATGGATCATTCTTGCCTAAACGCCGTTGCTGGGTACGAGAAATTTCAATTCCCCATAAGGGACAGGCTTTAGGACGTTCAGTTTCACGGATATACTGGTGACTGGTACTTGTATTATTACGACCACCAGAAGATGTATATCTGGATTTTTGCGAACGTAAGGCCGGTGCAATAATAAAATAAAATGCTGCAGCCAGCATAAGCAGGATAAGTACAAATTCCATAAGTACCTCGACTGATGCAGAGGAACCTGGAAAAGTTCCTCCTTAAGCGCTGACCATACGGGTGGTGGATTTCACCATATCTCCTAAACCATGTGTTCTAAAATAATGCTCCATCCAGCTTTTTACCATGAGTGGATTGTCCAGTTTTAGTACATGTTTGAGTAATTCCTGTGCATCCGGCATCGGTACATGACAGATCGTTTTTCGGACTCTCAAAATATTGCTAGAACTCATGGACAAGGTATTAAATCCCATGGCCATTAATAGTACGGCCGATAGAGGATCACCAGCCATTTCACCACAGATACTGATCGGTTTGTTATTACGGTGACAATCCTCTACCAGACGGGTCAGAGCACGCAGAATCGCTGGATGCAAATGTGAATAGACATTGGCCACACGTGGGTTATTACGGTCGACAGCAAGTAAATATTGGGTCAAATCGTTAGAACCGACCGAGAAGAAATCAACCAGTTCAGAAAACTCATCAATCTGATGCAGTACGCTCGGCACTTCCACCATAATCCCGATTTGCGGCTTGGTAATTTTGACCTGTTCTTCTTCCTGAACGGCATGATGATCACGTTCTAACAGATACAGTGCTTCTTCAACTTCACTGACACTGGTCACCATCGGCAACAGGATATGCAGATTGTTCAGACCGATACTGGCTTTCAGCATGGCGCGAATTTGTGAAGAAAAGATTTCAGGATGATCCAGCGTAAAACGAATTCCGCGCCAGCCCAATGCTGAATTTTCTTCCTTAATCGAGAAATATGGCAGGTCTTTATCTGCACCAATATCCAACGTTCGCATGACTACCGGTTTATTGGCAAAGTGACTCAGTTGCTGCCGGTAAATGGCACGTTGTTCCTCTTCTCCCGGGAAGCGGTCACGTAGCATGAACGGGATTTCCGAACGGTATAGGCCAACACCTTTGGCACCACGCTGTACACCACGAACCACATCAATCATCAGGCCGGTATTTACAAACAGACGTACAGCGGTACCATCTGGCGTAATTGCATCTTTGGTCTCGTATTGACGTAGATCTTTGGCAATCTGTTCTTCTTCTTTCTGAATTTCTTTATAGCGGGTACGCAGACGACGTGGTGGATTGATAAAGATACGGCCCTGATGCGCATCGACAATCATCTCGACGTCATCCAGAGTATTGATGGGCAGTTCAGTCACACCCACGACAGTCGGAATACCGAGTGCGCGTGCCACAATCACCATGTGCGAATTCATGGCACCTTCAGTGGTGACAATCGCGGCAATCTTATCAACAGGCAGTTCCACCAGTGCAGCCGTTGAAATTTCTTCACCAATCAGGATGCTTTCATCGGTCAGTTCGCGATGGCTTTCATCGGCTTCCTGCAACTTGGCCAGAATACGACGTCCCAGATCTTTTAGATCAGCGACACGTTCACGCAGGTAATCATCCTCCATCTGGACAAACTGCGCCACATGGTTATCAATCACGATGCGAACCGCACCTTGTGCCCAGTGACCATCACGAATCAGTGCTTTAATTTCTGATGGCAGGGCATTTTCATCCAGCATACGCAGGAATACACTGAACAAAGCACGTTCTTCGGCCATCAGCGCATCCTGCATTTTGTCATCCAGGAACTGAATTTCTTCACGCACCGAATTTAAAGCATTATCTAGCAAAGCCAGTTCTTCGCTAATATTATCTGCTTCACGATCCGGAACAGCGCCCAGATCTGCAGGTGGATAAAGCACAATGGCACGGCCGAGTGCGATACCGCCAGAACCCGATACGCCCTGGAAGGTTTTATATGCCGGTAAATTATTTGGCTTGCGGAATACATCAATATTGCCGACCGCATGGGCGTGAGCGATTACGCCTGAGAGTTGGGCACACAGCGTAACCAGGAAAGATTCGGCTGCTTCACTAAAATCTTGGGATTCTTGATTTTGGACAACTAGTACGCCCATGACTTTACGGCGGTACATGACCGGAACGCCCAGAAAGGAATTATAAATTTCTTCGCCCGTTTCCGGTAAATACAAAAAACGATCATGCTTAGGGGCATTGTCGAGGTTAACAATTTCCTCACGCTGACCGACCAGACCGACCAGACCTTCACCGGTATGTAGAGACACATGACCGACAGCTTCAGGCTTCAGGCCTTTAGATGCCATTAATAGATAACGCTGGTTGCGTTCATCGAGCAGATAAATGGAGCAAACATCCACATGCATGGCCTCAGCGACCTGATTGACCATAATATCGAGTGATTCATGCAAACTGGTAGACGCATTAATCTCTTGGACAATGCGTCTCAGGGTATCCAGTTGCATATTCGACATGGGTGCTGCTCCGTATTTTTTAGAAGTCCGGTAATGTAGTTTATTTATAACAATAGCCGAGCAAAAAATCTGCACATGCACGCGATTTTTTTAAGGTTTTTGTTGTGGTAATTGCTGACAGAGTTCAATCATGGCCTTGCGATAAACATCACGTTTAAAATTCACCACTTGGCCTAATGGATACCAGTAACTGACCCATTGCCATTGATCAAATTCGGGCGGATCGGACAGATCAAGTTGAATGTTCTGTACGGGCGCCGTCAGTTTGAGTAAAAACCACTTCTGTTTTTGACCGATACATACCGGATCTGAATCCGTGCGAATGTATCGATACGGCAAACGATAACGCAACCATCCTTTGGTCTGCGCGATAATCTGGACGTGTTCAGGCAGTAAGCCAACTTCTTCTCTCAGCTCACGATAAAGTGCCTGCTCAGGGGTTTCTCCATATTGGATACCTCCTTGTGGAAATTGCCATGCATTATGACCAATGCGTTTTGCCCATAAAACCTGTCCAGCATCGTTTGCCAAAATGATCCCGACATTCGGTCGGAAACCTTCTGAGTCGATCATTTGGCTACCTAAAATTGTTTAATTTATGCCTTTGCTTTCGGGGAATATTATTTCTTTATCCAACTCGAAAAAAAGCAAAGTTTAAAAATGTTAAAATTGCTATGATCTTAACGAATTTCTATCGACTAGCGGAGATAGATTTACAATTTTTTTCTTAAATTTCAGTTTTTACGAGTATTTTCATGAAATTGGCGCTATTTGATCTCGATCACACCCTGTTAAACACCGATTCGGATCATTCCTGGGGGGAATTCCTGGTCAATGAAGGCCTAGTAGATCCCGTTCATCACCGCGCCATGAATGACAAGTTCTATGAGGACTATAAAAAGGGTCAACTGGATCCTTATGCCTATAATGAATTTGTATTCCAGTTTTTGACTCAACATGACCATGATTATCTGACCGAATTACATCAACTGTTCATGCAAAAAGTCATTCGCCCACAGATGCGTCCGGAAGGTTTTAAAGCGATTCAGCGCCATAAAGATGCAGGGCATGAAATTGTCGGCATTACTGCAACTTCGGACTTTATTACTGCACCGATTTTCCGTGAGTTTGGGATTACTGAAATTATTGCCACCAATGCTGAAGTCATTGACGGTAAATATACCGGTAAGGTGACCAATATCGCCTGCTATCAGCAAGGTAAACTGACCCGTCTGGAACAATGGCTGGCTGGTCGTGAGGTGACCGAGTCTTGGGCCTATTCAGATTCAATCAATGACCGTTTTCTGCTGGAACATGCAGATCATGCCATTGCTGTGAATCCGGATGATCGTCTGGAAGCACTGGCTAAAGAACAGGGCTGGGAAATTCAGGACTGGTCGATTTAAGTAATTCTTTCGATTTAATCAGGCACAACTTTGGTTGTGCTTTTTTATAAGCAGAAGAGGCTACTTTTTGACATGCCTGTTGCTGCATAAACATGCTATGCTCAGAGCAAATAAAGCAAGTCGACAATAACGATAGCAAGCGCCGAGGTAATGAAAATGACCCAAGTTAGACCGCGTATGACTCATCTATTTGCACAGTTAGGTCTGGATTCAAGTGCAGAAGGGATTGCCCAATTTATTCATGAGCATCAATTACCCAAAGATGTAAACCTGATGGAGGCGCCGTACTGGTCAGATGCGCAGCGCCAGTTCCTGGCTGAAAAAATTGCTTCAGATGGAGAATGGGCCATTGTGGTAGATCAGCTCAATGAATCTCTGCACGAGGATGCCACTAGCGGAATTGAGTAGTGAACAAAAAGCCAATCAGTTGATTGGCTTTTTCATTTGGGTATTACTGTGTTCGTTTCCATAAAGTTACTTGGGACAGGGTATGTTGATATTTACGCGCTGTTTCCCGAATCACAAAAGGCACATCCACAGGTTCGTCTAGCATTTCAAAATGTGAACTAAGTAAAGCCTTGATGCCCTCTAAGGTACTCAGGTTTTCTCCTGCCTGCTTAAATCCGCCGATCCATTCACTGCGTGCTGTATGTTCTTCCAGCCAGGTATAAGGCGAGGCCAGCATCAAAATGCCGCCCATATTCAGGCGCTTATGAATCTCACTCAGAAAAGCTTTAGGATGATGCAGACGATCAATCAGGTTAGCTGCCAGAATAAAATCATAATCTGTAAACTGAGGTTTCAGGTTGCAGGCATCGGCCTGATAAAACTCGACCTTATTGGCAGCCTGCTCAAGTCCAAGTTCTGCCAGTGAGCAGGATTTATATTCCACCAGTTCGCCCTCAACAGGAATGCTATAGCGCAGGGTCTCTCCTTGCGCCAGCACCACACCTTGCTGAATAAAACGGGCTGAAAAATCTAGACCGGTGACCTGATCAAAATCTTGGGCCAGTTCAAAGCTGGCGCGTCCGGTTGCACACCCGATATCCAGCGCTTTATGACACGGAATGTTCTGAAAATAAGGACGGGCCAGTTTGATGAGGCTTTGTGCAAAGTTTGGAACAGCAAAATATTCCGCCCCATACTGGAATTCCAGATATTGGGAAATCAGCTGATCGCTTTCATATTGCGAGTGAAACTGCGGTGATGTCTCTTCCGCAGCAACATAGCGAAAACCGGCATGCTGGAAAAAATGTCGCCGGAAGGCATAGCGTGAACTGTGCAGGGCTTCATTACCGGCTGAAATCCAGGAACCGCCTTTAATTAGATGATGTTGGCCATCAAAAGTAGGGGTACTAAAATCATCGTAGAAGGGATGGACCTGAAAGCCTTCGAAAGGATAAATCGGGGTCTCGGTCCATTGCCAGACATTGCCCTGAACATCATAAAAATCGCCATGCTGAAAATGATCCACCGGACAAGAGCTAGAGCCATATTTTAATTCAATATTGGCTTGCTCAGGACTTGGTAATTTGGGATCCAGTCCTGAAACTCCATACAGTCGATACCATTCATCTTCAGTTGGCAGGCGAATGAACTCTCCGGTCTGTACTGATTTCCAGTTACAGAAAGCCTTGGCTTCATGATAATTCACTTCGACTGGCCAGTCCCAAGGCATCGGAACTTCTTCCAGCATCAGTCTTAAGGACCAACCCAGTTCAGTTTTGATCCAGAAGGTAGGATGTGTGGCTTGAGAAAATGCCAACCATTGCTGGCCTTCTTCAGTCCAGTAGTTAGCTGTCTGATAACCCTCTGCTTCCACAAAGGCTAAAAACTCCTGATTGGATACCAGATATTTAGAGGCTTCGAATTCTTCAATTTCGGCATGATGGTGGCCGTATTCATTGTCCCAGCCATAAAAAGCATGTTCGAAATTTTTATGTAAATTGACCTGACCTGCCGGTACCTTTACCAGACTATTTTCAGGTGCAATACCGGTAATGACATTGGCACGCCACTGCGGATGATTTTGTACATAACGTAACTGATGCTGGCGGATTAAAACCGAAGACGTTTCCAGATGAATCCGTTCATGCTCAATGCCCATGATGATGGTCCACCAGGGATTGTGCCAGTTCAGTGGAAGCTGTAGCGGTGCATGTTCTATCACTTTCAAGACCAGGGCACGTACCTGATGCCGGTAATCACGTACCGCCTGAATGCTAGGCCAGTGATAGTTCTGTTCATCCAGATCATCCCAGCTCATTTCATCTACACCAATCGCAAATATGCTTTCCATATGCGGATTTAAACGTTCCGGAATCAGTTGAGCCAGCAACAGCTTATTGATAAAAAAAGTGGCAGTATGACCAAAATAAAAGATCAGTGGATGACGTAAGGCAATCGGTTTGACATAAAAGGCTTCTTCATTCTTCAGACAGTCAAACAGTTGCTCATAGGTGTCAAAGGTATTTAGAAAATAATCACGTAATACGGCACGCGCCGTCGGTTCATCTTCAAAATCAAGGTTGGGAGTAGGCTGTAGCGTTGGTTTAAGCGGTTTCCATAAACCCATTTCTTCGAGCAGGTCATGAGAAGAAGATAATAAAGTTTTGGAATCAGAAGATTTGATCTGCATTCTGTGCTTCCTTGAGTACGTTTTAATTTTTCATCTTCAGGAAAATGAATTTGATGCTTTTAAAAGTACTTGAAAGAAAGTGACAGATGCGATGTATTTAGGTAACAAAATGCTGCACCGATATTGATGCAGCAGAGAAATGTGAAAATTAGTTTTAAATTGACGGGCCTTGCATCAGTTGAACCAATGCTTCAGCTGCCTTGGATTGAGTACGACCCGGATGCCAGACCATACCGAGCTGACGGTTCATTTCCAGATTCAGATCCAGTTCTTGCAGGTCATGATTGACCAGGGTTTTGGGTAAGACTGACCAGCCTAAACCAATCGAAACCAGCATCCGGATGGATTCAAGCGGGTTATTGCTCATGGTCGTTTTCGGCTTGATACCCTGTTTTTCAAACTCGGCCATCGTAATCTGCGTGGTATAGGTCTGCGCAGAAGGTAGAAGGCTCGGGTAATTCACCAGATCTTCAAGAGACAGGTTTTTTTGCTGAGCCAGCGGATGGAACGGCGCTACCACAAAAACCAGAGGATCATTCCAGATGGTGACATATTTCAGACGTTCATCACCATGCGGTGGCAAGGTCAGGAAAGCCAGTTCCAGATCACCCGCCATCACCTGTTCATGTGCCTGTTCTGAATCTACAAAATGTACATCTAGCGTCACATTTGGATATTGCTGTACATATTCACGCAGATGGCTCGGTAAGTGATGCAGGCCAATATGATGACTGGTGCCAATTTTCAGTTTACCTTGTACCTGACCCTGTTCATGACTCAGGGTATAGTGAATATCACCCAGCTCGTTCAGCCAGTTTTTTACCTTAGGCAGCAGGGAATGTGCCGCATGAGTGGCCTGTACACCACGGCCCGCAGATTCAAATAATTTCACCCCGAAATATTCTTCCAGACTGTGAATACGTTTGGTCACAGCCGGTTGGGTAATAAAAAGCTGATCTGCAGCCAGAGAAATCGAACCTGTTTCCATGACTTTTACAAAGGCTTCAAAAGCTGCGAGATTCATCTTGATCACCTATAAAGTTTTTTTATGCTTAATTCTATTATTGTAATAATTTAAGAATAAATCAAAGTAAAAATATAGAACTCTTGGTTTAATGTTGAATTAATACACATTTTTAAATGTTTTATTTTATGTCATAAAAAAAGCCACCGAGGGTAGGTGGCTAAAAGAGGAAGATCGACAAAAAATTATGCGGTGATTTCCTCATCCTGTTGCTGGCGTTTTGCTTCCCAGATTTTCTCGTGGAAGAAGAAAGCAACCGCCTGTACAGTCGGTTCTAATAAACTCAAGGCAATCGCCATAGTTAAACTGCCTGTGACAAAATAGCCCACTAACATCGCAACGGTGATGTGCATGATGTAATAGCTAAATGTCTTTTTGAACATGCGCTGATTGTTTTCTACGAAACGTTGAATATGTGCCATGTGGATCTTCCTCAAAACAGATAATTTGTGCCGATGAGGAAATAATAATAATTCTCATTTAATTTGTAAAAACGAATATTTTTAATAAAACGATCGGAAAATCAGATTTATAAAAAGAGAGCTAAACTATGATTTAATTTAAGTTTTAAAAGATTCCAAAAAGTTTTTTAACTAATAAAAATGATAAATTAGATTTATGTGAATGCAGCGATATAATCAAAATTAGCGAAAGAATTTACCCAGTCCAGTGGAGCACATCGACATGGCAGGCGAGACCCAAACAGCAAAAACATTATACGATAAGTTATGGGATGATCATTTAGTAAAACAACGAGATGATGGTTCAGCTCTACTTTATATCGACCGTCATTTATTGCATGAAGTGACTTCACCACAAGCCTTTGAAGGCTTGCAACTTGCTGGCCGTAAGCCATGGCGTTTAAGTGCCAACATCGCAACACCTGACCATAACGTACCGACCTCTAAAAAAGAGCGTGAGCAGGGCGTGGCTGGGATTGAAGATGATACTTCACGTATCCAGGTACAAACCTTGGATGACAACTGTAAGACGTTCGATATTGTTGAATTTGATATTAACGATATTCGTCAAGGGATCGCGCACGTTGTAGGTCCTGAGCAGGGCTTAACTTTGCCAGGTATGACCGTTGTATGTGGTGATTCACATACCGCGACACATGGTGCATTTGGCTGCTTGGCACACGGGATTGGGACATCAGAAGTTGAACATGTATTGGCAACCCAATGCCTGGTTCAAAAGAAAATGAAAAACATGTTGGTACGCGTTGACGGTAAATTAGGTCAGGGCGTAACACCGAAAGATGTGGTTTTAGCCATTATCGGTAAAATCGGAACTGCTGGCGGTACAGGTCACGCAATTGAATTTGGTGGCCAGGTATTCCGTGACATGTCGATCGAAGGCCGTATGACCGTATGTAACATGGCAATTGAAGCGGGTGCACGTGTCGGTATGGTCGCAGTCGATGAAAAAACCATTGAGTATGTCAAAGACCGCCCATATGCACCGAAAGGCGAGCAATGGGATCAGGCGGTAGCATACTGGAATACCTTGCATTCAGATGAAGGCGCGCACTTCGATACAGTTGTGGTGTTGCAAGGTGAAGAGATTGAACCACAAGTCTCTTGGGGTACTTCTCCTGAGATGGTAATTTCGGTGTCTCAAGCGGTTCCAACTTTGGAACAGGCCAAAGATGATGTACAGCGCAATGACTGGAACCGTGCTTATCAATATATGGGCTTAACTGCAGGTCAGCCTTTAGCAAATATTCAGTTAGACCGTGTATTCATCGGTTCTTGCACCAATTCACGTATCGAAGATATTCGTGCTGCGGCTGAAGTGATCAAAGGTCGTAAAGTGGCTTCTACCATTAAACAGGCAATGGTGGTTCCGGGTTCTGGTTTGGTGAAACAGCAGGCAGAATCTGAAGGTTTGGACAAAGTCTTTATCGAAGCTGGTTTTGAATGGCGTGAACCAGGTTGTTCAATGTGCTTGGCAATGAATGCTGACAAATTGCAGCCAGGCGAACATTGCGCCTCAACTTCAAACCGTAACTTTGAAGGTCGTCAAGGTAATGGTGGTCGTACCCACTTGGTGAGCCCAGCCATGGCGGCGGCGGCGGCGATTGCCGGTCACTTTGTTGATGTCCGTACATTTTAATTGGTACGCAGGAGCAGAAATATGAAAGCTTATACCGTTGAACAAGGTATTGTTGCACCTTTAGACCGTGCCAATGTCGATACAGATTTAATTATTCCAAAACAGTTTTTGAAATCGATCAAACGTACCGGTTTCGGTGAAAACCTGTTTGATGAGTTGCGTTATTTGGATGAAGGTTATCCGGGTCAGGACAACTCGGTTCGTCTGATTAACCCGGACTTCGTATTAAACCAGCCACGTTATCAAGGTGCATCGATCTTAATTTCACGTGCTAACTTCGGTTGCGGTTCAAGCCGTGAGCATGCGCCCTGGGCCTTGAATGAATACGGTTTCCGTACTGTGATTGCGCCAAGCTTTGCTGATATTTTCTTTAATAACTGTTTTAAAAATGGCATGTTGCCGGTGATCTTGCCGGAAGAAACGGTTGATCAGTTATTTAAAGAATGTGTAGCAGCTGAAGGTTATCAGTTAACGATTGATCTGGAAGCGCAGGAAGTTCGTACACCAAATGGCGAAAGCTTCAAGTTTGAAGTGGACCCATTCCGTAAGCATTGTTTGTTAAATGGTTTGGATGATATTGGCTTAACTTTGCAGGCGGCAGATGATATTCGTGCCTACGAAGAAAAAACCAAACAATCACGCCCATGGGTATTTGCTGAAATTCGTTCATAAAACAGCAAAAATTGTCATGGCATGACTGCGAAGGCCTTGCTAATATCAGAAGATTATTAATTTTTTTGATAGGTTAATACAGACATCATGGCAACGTATTGGAAACAGTGGCTTGCTCTAAGTGCAGTATCAGTGCTGATGACCGCGTGTCAGAGCATTGATACCTTCAAACTTAAACATGCCAAAGAAGATGCAGAAAGCAAATCCAATGCCTTGATTTATTGTGCAGGCACACCGGATTGTCAGTTTGAACGTTTAGATCGGACCATGATTGTGGATGAGTCCACCAAGCGAATCAGCCCAGAAGCGCTGGATCAGCGTCTGGTTCGTTTGCAGGCCAAAAACCTGAAACAGGATAATCCGATTTATTTATCTGTGCCGGAAGGGCAGCATGAACTGGTGGTGCGTTTCTATCCGATTAGCAAGGATAAGGCTGAGACCTTGCATCTGTTCCAGCAGTTTAAGGCGAATAAACGCTATACCTTGAAAATGTTCCGTGACCGAAATGCACGTAGCACCAGTTTATTAAATGCCTCTGCACCTGATCCATTGTGTGTGGACCTGTTGCAAGAGCAGAAAGTGATTCGTCGTTTTTGCAAACCTTATAATGTCATCAATGGCATTGCAGAGTTTGTAGAAAAAAAAATTTAACCTAGTCAGGTGGATGCCTGACCTTATAAATGGAAAAGCTCATGTCTAAACAAATTTTGATTTTAGCTGGTGACGGTATTGGTCCTGAGATTGTAAAAGCCGCAGAACAGGTGCTTACACGAGTTAATGAAAAATTCAATCTGGGTTTAACATGGGAACAAGGTCTGTTGGGCGGTGCTGCGATTGATGCACATGGTTCACCTTATCCAGAGGTAACCTCTGAACAGGCGAAAAAAGCAGATGCAATTCTGCTCGGTGCTGTAGGCGGCCCAAAATGGGATACCATTGAGCGTTCAATCCGTCCAGAACGTGGCTTGTTAAAACTACGTAGTGAGTTGAATCTGTTTGCGAACTTGCGTCCAGCAATTCTTTATCCGCAATTGGCTGATGCCTCTAGCTTGAAACCGGAAATTGTCTCTGGTCTGGATATCCTGATCGTACGTGAATTGACCGGCGGTATTTACTTCGGTCAGCCACGCGGGATCCGTGAACTGGAAAATGGCGAAAAACAAGGTTTTAACACTGACGTTTATGCAGAATCTGAAATCAAGCGTATTGCCAAAGTTGCGTTCGAACTTGCTGGCCTGCGTGGCGGTAAAGTATGTTCAGTCGATAAAGCCAACGTGCTTGAAGTGACTGAGCTTTGGAAACAAACCGTGACTGCACTGAAAGAAGAGCAATATCCAGACATTAACCTGTCTCATATGTATGTAGACAATGCTGCGATGCAATTAGTACGTGCGCCTAAGCAGTTTGATGTGATCGTAACGTCTAACTTGTTCGGTGACATCCTGTCTGATGAAGCTGCAATGCTGACTGGTTCAATCGGTATGTTGCCATCAGCATCATTGGATGAAAATGGTAAAGGGATGTACGAACCTTGCCATGGTTCTGCACCAGATATCGCAGGTCAAAACCTGGCAAACCCATTGGCAACCATTCTGTCTGTAGCCATGATGCTGCGTTATACCTTCCGTGAAGAAGCGGCTGCAAAAGCTATTGAAGATGCAGTAGGTAATGTTTTAGACCAAGGTCTGCGTACGGCTGACATCATGTCTGAAGGCATGACTAAAGTGGGTACGGTGGAAATGGGTCAGGCAGTTGTAACTGCATTGAACTAAGTTACTCATTAGTTTCATGTAAAAAACGCAGCCTTGAGCTGCGTTTTTTTATGACTGATTTTGATTAACAGGTTCGACCCGTAAGGCTGACAGAAGTTGCAATATTGTCTTTGAGTAAAAAGGTAATGTTGCATTGCAAATTCACATCATAACCTGATGCAGGACTCACAGTGACTGGAACCGGAACCGTGCCTGTACCTGCTGCCGGAAATTGGGCAATCGGTAAGGGCACGGTCACAGGACGTTCTACGACATAGCTGAGCTGTTGGGAGCTGAGCTCAGGTTCACTGATTTGCTGATAACCCAAACGTTTCAAATCTAAGTTGCGATCAATATACTGGCTGCTCTGGCCAATAAATTGCTGTAAATAAGCTTCACGGTCGGCCTGACCGATCGTGGGTATCTGTGCACACCCTGACAGACCGAGCAACAGGATGCTCAAGCCCAATACCAGAGGAGTCCCTTTGCTTAACAACATCACATCACTCCTACTCAAGGAACGCTTAAAAACAGTGTAGTAGCAAAGTGTGAGAGGAACTGTTGTAATTTATTATTAGGTAAGACAGCAATAATCATGCAGTTAGATGTTAGCTTTAGCTTTCAAATTCAAGACAACTTAGAACGTTGTTATATCCACTTCAAAATGAATAAAATCAAAAATGAGTTTTAACAGGCACGTCCGCTATATTGCACGGATTGGGCAATCCCTTGTTCTAGCTGTAAATGAATCTGACAAGGCATTTCAACCTGATAAGCCGGGCCGGGTGCAGTTGCGAGTCGTACAGGGGCACCTATACTGACACTTTGCTGAATGGCGGGTGTTCCCAACGGAAGTTCAATGGTGCGAAGTAAGGTATAACTCAGACGTTTTCCGTTTGTACAGGTGCTTTTGAGGTCTTAAAACCGAGTGCAGTTAAATCCAGATCCTTGCGAATTGACTCTGCAGATTGGCCGATATATTGCTGTAGTTGCTGATCTAGTTGTCGTGATTTTGTCGAATTGGTAGTGGCGCAGGCAGTCAGGCTGATTCCTAGGATCAGAGAAAACAAGATTTTTTGCATGAATGATTCACTGTTTTTATTAGAGGAAAAATAGAAATGATTATCTTCGAATGCAGTATAGGGAATGTGCAGAGGGGAATTGATATAAAAGAGAAGGCAATAAAAAAGCCACTGGATGAGTGGCTTTTGCTTCCGCTAAAACTTAGCGCGCACGGTATGTGATACGACCCTTAGTCAAATCATAAGGAGTCATTTCGACCTTCACGCTATCGCCAGTCAAAATACGAATATAGTGTTTACGCATTTTACCAGAAATATGGGCAATTACTTCGTGACCGTTTTCTAAACGTACACGGAACATAGTATTAGGAAGCGTCTCGGTGACAACGCCTTCGAACTCGATGAGTTCCTCTTTATTGGCCATAGCCTACCTGAATGAATAAATTGGAAAGGCGCAAATTATAGTCAATTTTTTCGCAAAACACAAGGTGTAATGGGCGTTAGACTGATCATCTGTCAGTAAAATAAGCGAAGTATGAGTTTAAACTTTTTAACTAAAAAGCGTATGGTATCTGTTGTCAGTTTGGTCAATCACAGTTAATCTAATTTCAATCTTTTTAAGTATAAATGAAGTACATACAAGGAAGGTTTTTGAGTGAGTCAGCTAACGGATGCATCAGTCGTATTGCGTTTAGGCTATCAGGCGATTCGTCGTGCAGGTTTGCCAACAGAAGAACTTCTGACGAAAGCAGGAGTCGCTTTAAATCAGGTGGAGACCAATGACCGTACTCCGCTTAGTGCTCAGTATGCCTTCTGGGTTGCCGCAGAAGAGGTCAGTAAGGACCCGGATATCGGATTGCATTTGGGTGAACATTTGCCACTCTATCGCGGACAGGTGATTGAGCATCTGTTTATTTCATCAGAGAATTTTGGTGAAGGCTTGAAACGTGCACTGGCTTATCAGCGTCTGATCAGTGATGCCTTTCATGCCAAGCTGGTGGTCGAAGATGATCGCTGCTATCTGACCAATGGTGAACAGCCTTTTGCTGAAAGTCTGGTCAATCGTCACTTTACCGAATGTGCGATGTCAGGTGTGTTGCGTTTCTTTAAATTTATTACTGAAGGCCGTTTTGAACCGATCTATATCGATTTTAATTTTTCCAAAGGCGCGGCAGATGAAGAATATTTCCGGGTTTATGAATGTCCGGTAAGTTTGGGGCAGAAAGAAACCCGTTTGTATTTTGATCCCAGTATTCTGGATTTCCCGCTTTGGCAGGCAGAGCCGGAACTGTTGCAGCTACATGAACAGCTGGCAATTGAAAAATTACAGGAACTGGCTCGTTACGATTTAGTCGGGGAAGTGCGTCGGGCTATTGGCTCTACTTTAGAAAGTGGTGAAACAACGCTAGAAACTGTAGCCGCTCAACTGAATATTACTCCACGTCGTTTACGTACCCAGCTCAGTGAGGCTAATACTAGTTTCCAGCAGATTCTGTCCGATTATCGCTGTCGTCTGGCTAAACGTTTATTAGCGAGTACCAATGAAAGTGTGGAGCGGATTGTTTATCTGACTGGATTCTCGGAGCCAAGTACTTTTTACCGTGCGTTTAAACGCTGGACCAATGAAACACCAGTGGAATATCGGAAGCGGAAGCAGCGTTAATTACCATCCTAAGTCCCTCCTTTCTTGCGCTTCAGCTTAAAGCAGTGCTTAAGCTTTGCTCAGGAGGAGAGTTCCTCCCTTTTTCAAAGGGAGGTTAGGAGGGATTTAAAAATTAAAAATAATTAGCTTATTCCGGCATATTCAACCAATATGGACCCAAAGGTACTTTGGGTAAGTCAAAATGCTCTGGATATTCAGCCTGAATAAAATACAAACCATCCGGTGGGGCGGTAACTCCGGCTGCTTTACGATCTTCTGCTGCAAAAATATAGTCAATATGGTTAACCTCATACATGCCTTGACCGATTTCCAGTAAACAGCCCATGATATTGCGTACCATATGATGCAGGAAGCCGTCCGCCTGAATATCTAGAATCAGATAAGGCCCATGCTGGATCAGGCGGCAATGACGTACATGACGTACCGGCTGATTGGACTGGCAGGCTGCTGCACGGAAACTTTCAAAGTTATGCGTGCCTTCAAACTTTGCAGCTGCCCCAATCATCTTTTTGACATCAAGTGGATAGTAAATATGCGTGACCTGTTTATGCAGCAAGGCAGGGCGTACCGGATGGTTATAGACAATATAGCGATAACGGCGTGCCTGTGCTTTAAAGCGTGCATGGAAGCCATTATCCATCTCCTTGATCCATTGGATCGAGATATCCTTAGGTAACTGGCTATTTGAGCCCATTAACCAGCCTCGTTCAGAACGCAAGGCACGGGTATCAAAATGTGCAACCATATTGGTCGCATGCACGCCGGCATCGGTTCGGCCTGCACCATGCAGAATAATCGGTTCATCGGCAATTTTGCTGAGTACCTTCTCGATGGTTTCCTGAACACTGATTACGCCCGGCTGTTGAGTCTGCCAACCTCGATAATTCGTTCCACAAAACTCAATTCCCACTGCAAAACGCTGCATAATGACCTCAAAACCTGACTAATCGTACCAATGGGCATGCCATTGCTCTACCGTGTCATATTGTAAATACATTTTTAGGGCTTTTGCATAAAGATCAGCATGGCCATAACTTTCATTGAGTAGAATTTTGCAATCATGCACCCATTCAGCAATGGCATAACGCTGATCGGTGGCACCAAAAGGCACTTGAGTAGTTAAGACCGAGATACATCCTTTGGCATAGAGCTGATTGATGAAATCTACGATCTCTGGATTGACGGCCAGATTGCCGGTTCCAAAACCTTGCAGGAATAGGAAGTGTGGCGGATGGGCTAAAATATTTTTCAGATTATTGAACTGTTGAACTAAATTGATCGGCTGCATCATCAAGCTCATGCAGTTAAAATCCAGAGCTTTGGCAATATCGTCTGCCGTAACCTGATAACTTTGCTGGTTGGCCTGAATAGCGATATGCGCGTCCAAACCAGTAAAGGCATTCAGCTCAGTAGTATGTTGCTTTAAGGCAGTTTGAGCATGAATCAGTTGCTGATGAAAAGCCAGATAAACACCAGCTTCACACTGGCTTACTGAATCGAGTGCGAAGTTCAGATTATCCATGGCATCGCTAAATTCGCGTTGCGCATCGCCTTCAGCATTCAGAAGGGGATACTGGCTGCCGGTCAGCACAATATGAGCCGAATTCCCCATAAAATGTGCCAATACTGCGCTGGCATAACTCAGGGTGTCAGTCCCGTGAATAATCACAAAATATTGTATCTGCTGTTCAGATTGCAGATTTTGGATAAATTGCACCAGTTCTAACCAGTCTGTAGCAGTACAGGCACTGCTGTCCTTAATCACAGGAGCGCAGTAATACTGAATCAACGGTTGATCCGTAGCAAGCAGCTGTTCCAGTTTTGGAATAAATAAATCGGCAGACATAGGGGCGAGCGGGTCACCGACACAGCCAAAGGTGCCGCCCATATAAATCAGTGCAATATCTATCATCATAAAAAAAGCAGCCAAATGTGACTGCTTTAGTTTAAAGGGAAATTGATTAAGATGCGATTTGATTCAGCAACTGATCGGCTTGCTGACGTTGTGCTGCTGTATATTCAGCTTCACGTTCAGCAATGACTTCACGGGCAGCTGCATAAGCGCCTAACTGAATATATTGCTGTGCCAGCTCCAGGTTAAGGTCAGCTTCATTAACTTCCATCAGCTCCGGGAAAGACTGCACCAATGGATCATGTTGATCGGTTGCTGTATTTACTGGCGCTGTCGGAATCTCAAAATTCACCCCTGTAGAAACAGGAGCCTCTTTTACAGCTTCGACATTATCAAGTTTAAAATCTAGTCCAGATGTTTCAGTGGCATCAGGCGTTTCAGTTGCAGGCGTTGCGATATCGAGGCTAGACAGGTCAAACTCAGTCGCAGGTTCGGCTGTTTTTTCTGCTGTAGATGTTGGAGTGTCTAAAGAGAAAGAGAAATCTAAAGGCTGGATTTCTTCTGTTGTTGCAGGCGCTGATTCTGTTTCTAAAGATACAGATGGTTCAAGCTCAAGCTTAAAATTCAGAACCGGTGCTGACTCAGTTGATGCTGTTGGAGCAATCTGGGTTTCAGCAGTACTCATCTGAAGATCAAATTCAACTGAATTATCTGATACAGGCGAAGCTTCTTCCGTTTTTACTGGCTCAGCCGCTGGAATCTTCGGTTCAAAGTTGAACTCTAAGGGTTGGATATCAGGTACTGGTTCCGCTACAGCAGCTGGTTTGCTTGGTTGCAGTTCCTGTTGTAATGCATCAAATGCCTGTTCGTTTGAAGCGGGGGCGGCAACTAGGTCTGCAAAGGCATCTGTAGAAGGTTTGCTTTCCTGTACAGGAGGGGTTTGTGGCTGAGCACTTGGGAAATCAATAGTATCCTGACCAGCGACCGAAGAGTTTTCAAACTCACGCTTTTTGACCTCAGCCTGAGCCAGAATATCTTCCAGTTCCAGAGAGCGAACATGGTTAATCAGCTGTGAAATCGCAAATTCATCTTTTTGCAGGATATGAATGTCGAGTAGCAGTAAATATAACTCATGTTGAGAATTATCGCGATTCAGTGCCTGATTGATTTGCGCTTCAGCTGCAAAGAAATTACGTTCCTGAATCAGACCTTCAATTTTCTTGCGTGTTTCTGCTGATAGAGGCGTTGCTGATTTTTTAACGACTCCGGCTGGCTCGACCACTTTGGTTCTTTGTGAAGTGGATTTTGACGCAGCGCCAAGTTTTTTCGCTTTTACAGTTTTAGTTTTTGCTTTATCTGATTCTTGAGCATCTTGTCGTTTTTTTACGACAATTAATATGATGATCAATATCACTAATGGAATCACATAAATCAGCATGTTTTACCCCTTGGGGATAGAGTCCTTAAGTTCGCCTATCCCAATAAATCGTCATGTGTAACTTTTTAATTAATTGGCTTTTTATCTGCCTGTTGTGCTTTAAGCTGCTGTTGCAGCTGAGCAAGACGAGCATTTAATAATTGAATTCTGTGATCCTTCTGATTGAGTGCCAATTCTAGTTCAGTTACGTTTCTCTGTAATTTAACGGTTTTTTCACGGGCTGTCATAACTTTTAATGACAACTCTTTCGAAGTTCGATTTTCTTTTGTGTTTGAGTTGGCAGAAACCTGGCCGGAATCACGCTGATTCTCGGCAACCAGGCTCATTTCAGCCTCATTCAGACGATATTTGGTTTTTGCAGTAGGTTTGGAGGGTGCTTGAGCAGACTTAATTGCTGAGGCCTGGATCGGAGTTTTCGCAGTATGAATGGTCGCTAAATTAAGCGCTGCACCTTTACGCAAGCGGTTGGCATCGCCCCCAATAAAAGCATGTTCATTCTCACGCTTGATCTGCTGCATGACCTCACTCACTGGACGTTGCTGTTCATTAGCAATCCTCGAAGCAATGCCCCAAAGTGACTCATTTGACTGTACTACATAGGTCGGCTTGACCTGGGTTAAGGTACTTTGCTTGATGGCTGCCGGCTGTGCCTGAGTTTTAGCCGCTAAATTTGGTTTGTCCTGTGCAATGGTGGATGCCGCCTGCTTACGTGCCTGTTGTTCTGCATATTTTTTGACAAGTGGATCACTGGACACCATCTGGTTTTCAGTATTTGTTGGTGCAGAAACTTGCGCTGAGGTTGCATTTTTATTTGTTGGATCTACTGCAACTTCAGCTGGTTTTGTTTCAGCCTGAACTTTTGTCGCTGCAGCCTGTAAGTTTGGCGTTGCATCTGCTTGAGTTACAGCCGTGTTGATTGCTTTGGATGGAGTATTCACTGGCGCAGTGTTTACAGTACTAGTCTGCTGTGAACTATGACTTGTCGTTGCTACCGCAGTTTCAGTATTAAGTTTTGTTGGGCTTGTGACTTGAGCTGCAATACTCGATGTCGGCTCATGGGTCACAGCAGCTATCGCTGTTTTAGGGATAGAGCTGGCTGATAATGCTGGAGGTGCTGTATTTTGTAAGGCTAACGGTTTTTCTGCTACAAACGAAGTGGCTGGTCTAGATTGGGCATTGGTATAGCGTGTACTCACCGGTAAGTTCAGGGCAATATCTTTTTCACTCACGACTACGACAGGCGCGAGTGGCTGTTCATTCTGTTTCAGGCTGGCCTGTAACAAATCAGTTTTAGGTCTTAATGCAGTACGTATATGCTGTAGGCGTGCTGCATTGCCTTCCTTGATTTTGACAATGATATTTAATTCATGATCAGTAACCGGGCGCGACGAGGTAATGGTAATAACCCCAGTACCATTACTGTTGCGACGGGTGAAAAAATTTAAATGACCCGGTGGCTGATGCGATGCACCCAGAGAAATCAGGTCTTCTGGCGAGGCTAAACTTACCTCAATGGGCAAGTTGATATCTGATTGACGGAAATCCATTTCCGCATAAAGCAATTCCCCAGGTGCAGACTGGATTTGTACCGGATCTACATTAATCGCATAAATATTTTGTGAAGCAACAATGGCTAAAATGGCAAGCTTTAATTTGTTATATACAGTCATCTGTGAGCTCAGTCATTATCGCATAGCGAAAATTATAGATTAACGGGATGTTTATTTTTTGTAAAATACTTACGCAATAGTTACACAAAAAAGCCGATCAATAAAGATCGGCTTTGTGCTTTATTTCCTGACGGAAACTTAAGAATTTTTATAATCAATCAAGATGCGCAGCATACGACGTAAAGGTTCTGCAGCACCCCAAAGTAACTGGTCACCTACTGTGAATGCACCTAGGTATTCTTTACCCATGTTCAGTTTACGCAGACGACCAACAGGTACAGTTAATGTACCAGTGACTGCGACAGGAGTCAGGTCAGTCATTGATGCTTCACGAGTGTTTGGCACAACTTTAGACCAGTCATTTGCATTTGCAATGATATCTTCGATCTCATCCAGTGGAACGTCTTTGCGAAGTTTCAGCGTTAATGCCTGAGAGTGACAACGCATTGCGCCGATACGTACACAGTGGCCATCAATCGGTACGATCTGCTGGTTACCCAGGATCTTGTTGGTTTCAGCCTGACCTTTCCATTCTTCTTTAGACTGGCCGCTTTCCAGCTGCTTGTCGATGTATGGAATCAAAGAACCCGCTAAAGGTACACCGAAGTTTGCAGACGGGAAGCCTTCACCACGTTGCAATTCAGCAATTTTAGAATCAATGTTCAGAATTGGAGAACGTGGATCATCTAACAAGTCTTTGGTATTGTTATATAAATAACCCATACCAGTAATCAGCTCACGCATATTTTGCGCGCCAGCACCTGAAGCTGCCTGATAAGTCATGGAAGTTGCCCATTCCACCAGATTGTTCTGGAACAGACCGCCTAAGCCCATCAACATCAGAGAAACGGTACAGTTACCGCCCACGAAAGTTTTGGTACCTTTGACCAGACCGTCTTTGATCACATGCATGTTCACCGGATCAAGTACGATGATTGCTTCATCATCCATACGCAGGGTAGATGCTGCATCAATCCAGTAGCCATCCCAGCCTTCAGCTTTCATTTTCGGGAAAACTTCAGTGGTGTAATCGCCACCTTGACAGGTAATAATGACATCCATTTGCTTCAGACTGTTAATGTCTGTTGCATCCATAAGTACTGGGGCAGTCTTACCACCAAATGCCGGAGCTTCACCACCCGCATTACTGGTAGAAAAATAGAATGGCTCAAAATGAGCAAAATCATTCTCTTCAACCATACGTTGCATAAGGACGGAACCCACCATCCCGCGCCAACCGACCAGACCTACTTTCATGTCACTTTGCCTCGGTGCGTTAAAAAATCAAAAGGGATTCGAGTGTATCAAAAAGGGACGTGACTGCAAGAGCTACACAATCAAAACATCAATATTCTTGAGCGAAATATCTGCTTTATGATACATACAAAATTGATAAAGCAATTTTTCTTTTAGAAAAAATAATAACTTAGTAAAGAGTGTATCTTATGGTAGGGTTTATCCAGATCATGGCAATCGTGGTCATCTGGTTAAGTTTCTGGTCGCTGATTCCCCGAGATGAATGGTGGATTCGTGGTGCAGATTTTCCACGTTTACAGATTCTGGTTTTGGGCTTCATTGCCTTTGTTCTTTTTCTCCTCGTCGATCACCCATGGACGGCCTTCAATCAGCTGCTTTTTGTTGGTCTGATCGCAGCTTTGGCGTATCAGCTGAAAATGGTCTTGCCTTATACCTTTGTCTGGAAAAAACAGGTCAAGCAGGTCAAGCAGGATCAGCTGGATCCAGATCGTCAGATTTCCCTGATTGTCTCGAATGTCCTCACCACTAATACTAAATATCATTTACTGATTGAACAGATCCAGACCCATCAGCCAGACTTGGTCTTAACGTTGGAAACCGATCAGGCATGGCAGGATGCACTGGCCGTCATTGAGCCAGATTATCCCTATCGGGTGCCCGTACCTTTGGATAATCTGTATGGCATGCATCTGTACAGCAAACTTGAGCTAAGTGAAACCGAAGTTAAATTTATTCTGAGTGATGAAATTCCCTCGATTCATACCAAGGTCATGTTACGTTCCGGACAGCCGGTACAGCTTTATTGTCTGCATCCGAAACCGCCAAGTCCAACTGAAGCTAAAGATTCAACCTTACGTGATGCGGAACTGCTGATTGTAGGGGATCAGATTAAGGATCTGGATGAAAGCTGCATCGTGATGGGAGATCTGAATGATGTGGCCTGGTCACGCACGACACGTTTATTCCAGCGTATCAGCGGTTTGCTGGATCCGCGTGTCGGCCGACGCTATGTAAATACCTTCCATGCCGATTATCCTTTATTACGCTGGTCGCTTGACCATGTGTTTCACAGCACCGATTTCGCTCTGGTGCATATGGAGCGTTTAAAACACGTCGGGTCAGATCATTTTCCGGTTTATCTGGTTTTACAAACTGGGCGGGTATTTGAGCATCATCAGGAAGCGCTGGAAGAAACGGATCAGGATGATCAGGAAGCCAAAGAAGCGATTCAGGAAGGAATTGAAAAGGCAGAGAAAGAAGAGAAAAAAGTCACTGATAAGATTGCGATGGCTTATAAGAATGAGGGGAAATTCTTATAGTTTTAGCTGAAAAGTGTACGATATTGCTTACAGCAGTTTCCGCTTCTTGCGAATGGGCAGTACAGAGGAATCCACGTATTCTAAGCTCATCAGCACAGGGAGTCGAGAAAGGATATTCTCATAAGGAAGACGAAGCTGAATGAAAACATCATGGAAATGATGCTGAAAGGGAAATCACAACAACGAAGAAGCAATTATAACATATGAAAGCACAACCTCATTAACCCGGGTTTTACAGGATGTAGAACCCGGGTTAAATTATTTTCGGCTTATTTTTTTATTATAATTATTTGATTATTAAAATAAAATTTAAATTAAAAAATGGATATTACCTGAATGGAAGTTATGATTTCTGATCATGATTCAGTCAATGAATCCGAAGTGCTACAGCTCTATCTTGTCAATCAATGGTCAGCTGCAGAAAAACCTCAATTACTTTTACAGGCTTTGCAGCATTCTCATAGTCTGGTGACGGCACGTATCAACGGTCGGCTGTTCGGCTTGGGAAATGCGATTTCAGACGGTTATCTGGTGGTGTATTTCCCGCATTTATTGGTTCACCCAGAGGTGCAGCGACAGGGCATTGGTCGTCTGATCATGCAAGAAATGCTGCAACGTTATTCAGGATTTCATCAGAAAATTCTGGTAGCTGATCAGCATGCCACTGAATTTTATAAAACTCTAGGTTTTGAGCGTGCAGGGCATACACAAGCAATGTGGATTTATCAGGGAACCGATCATTAATTTTTCTTGCCAATAATACCGTTCATATTGATTCTAGTTCTTAATAGATTTTATCGTAGCCTTCAGGACGGGTCTTAAAGCGACGATGGAACCACATATATTGCGTCGGTGCAATGCGCAACTGGCGTTCAATAATCAGATTTACCCGAGTTGCATCATTGACTTCATCCGCACTTGGCAAATTCTCTACCGCAGGCTCGATCAATACACAGTAGCGTGGATTTTTAATATCCCCAGTCCGGTAAAAATAGAGTGGAATGGCAGCGGCCTTGGTCATTTTTAATAAGCGACGATGTGCGGTTACTGTGGCTGCAGGTACCCCAAAGAAGGGTGCCATTACACCTTGTTTTAAACCAAAATCCTGATCTGGACTGTACCAGATGGCATGGCCATTTTTCAGGTTACGCACCAGACCACGCATATCATCATGGTCAATCTGGTTGGCATAAATGGTGGCACGGCAGCGGTAAATCAGCATATCGAGCAAGAGATTATTTTGTGGTCGATACACCACATCTGGCTCAAAATACTGTGCACATAAATAACCACCGGCATCTAGCAAAGTCGAGTGGGTGCCGAGCAATAAAGCCCCTTTACCTTCTGCCTGAGCCTGCTGGATATGTTCCAGCCCTTCAATTTGTACCCGGCCTTTAAACCATTTTGGACAGTACCAGGCATTCAAGGTTTCAAATACACCGAGCATCTGGTTAATAAAGACCATACGGGCATTGTCCTGAACTTCTTGAGCTGACCATTCCGGGAAACAGACTTCCAGATTGCGAAGCGTGGTTTCACGGCGAGATTTCAAATATTTAAATGCCATCTGGCCGAGTAGATCTGCCAGACGATGCTGAATCGCCCAAGGTAAGATGGCCAGAATCATCAGAAATACAATACCCCCCCAGATACCCCAGTATTGCGGTAACAGGAATGACCATTGAAATTCACCGGGTTGGTATTCTGGCGTTCGACTCATAAATTCAATATTTAAAATCAAAGATGTCAGCAGTGTAGCAGAAGAGCTTTTTGAAATAAAAAACTGCAAAATAAAAAAGCACCTGTATGAATACAGATGCTTAGTGACTAGGCGATTTAAAGATTAACCTTTGGTCATATTTTCCAGTTCGTCCCAACGTTCCATTTTTTCCAGCAAAATCTCATCAATTTCGCCTAAACGTTCAGAGGCTTTGGTCGCTGCTGCGGCATCTGTGACAAACCACGAGCCATCCGCCAGTTTGTCGGAAAGTTCAGCTTGTTCTTTTTCCAGTGCTTCAATTTCAGCCGGTAACAGTTCCAGTTCACGCTGATCTTTGTAGCTAAGTTTTTTCTTTGGCGCAGGTGCTACAGGTGCAACCGCTGCTTCAGCCTTGGCTTGAGCTTTTTTGACTGCCATTTTCTGGTCAACCACAGTCTGATGTGGACGTTGTTCCAGATAATCCTGATAGCCACCGACATATTCATCAATATTACCTTTGCCATCAAAGACCCAAGTCGATGTGACGACATTGTCCATGAAGGCACGGTCATGCGAGATCAGTAGCAGGGTGCCTTTGTATTCCGCTAGCATTTCTTCCAGCAGTTCCAGCGTTACCATATCCAGATCGTTGGTCGGTTCATCCATCACGATCAGATTTGATGGTTTCAGTAATAGTTTGGCGAGCAGAATACGGTTACGTTCACCGCCAGATAGAGCTTTAACTGGCGTACGGGCACGTTCTGGCGAGAACAGGAAGTCTTGCAGATAGCTGTAGATATGACGACGTTGGCCATTCACATCGACATGATCTGAACCTTCCGAAACGTTATCTTTAACTGATTTTTCCAGATCCAGCACATTACGTAGCTGGTCAAAATAAGCAATTTCCAGCTGGGTTCCGGTTTTGACTGTACCGCCATGCTCGATTTCTCCCAGAATGGCTTTGATTAGTGTGGTTTTACCGACACCATTATCACCTACCAGACCAATACGATCACCACGCATTACAAGCGCCGAGAAATCATTAATGATCGGTGCATTGTCACCAAACTTCACGCTCAGATGTTCAATCTCGAACACCACTTTACCTGAACGCTGTGCTTCCTGAGTTGACATGTTGACTTTGCCTTGCTGGAAACGGCGTGCTTTAGACTCTTCACGTAATTCTTTCAGAGCACGAACACGACCTTCGTTACGGGTACGGCGCGCTTTAATACCTTGACGAATCCAGGCTTCTTCTTCAGCCAGTTTTTTCTCGAACAGGGCATTTTGTTTTTCTTCTGCTTCCAACTGCTGAGCTTTTAGGTCGAGGTAACGTGAATAATTGCCTTCATAGCTACGCAAAATGCCACGATCCAGCTCGACAATACGGGTCGCAATACTGTCCACAAAGGCACGGTCATGCGAAATAAACAGTAAGGTCAGGTTATTCTGTTCTAGCAGGAATTTTTCCAGCCATTCAATACTTTCGACATCCAGATGGTTCGTTGGTTCGTCGAGTAACAGCACATCAGGTTGAGTGAGCAGGGCACGTGCCAACAGAACACGGCGTTTACGGCCACCGGATAAATCAGCAAGATCCGCTTCCGGATCCAATCCCATTTTACTCAGGATTGAATTAACCTTAGTTTCCAAAGCCCAGCCATCCAGCTGATCCATCTGATGCTGCAAATGTCCCATGCGGTCACAGGCTTCCATATCACCGAGCACGCAAGCTTCACTGGCTTCATGATAGGCACGCAACACTTCTGAAGCTTCACCGGCGCCATCAGCAACAATATCTGCAACCTTGCCGGAATCCATTGGCACGTCTTGGGCCAGCATGGAAATGGTGATGCCATTTTGTAACGAAACTTCACCACTATCCGGGAGTAAACTTCCTTCAATCAGTTTAAGTAAGGTAGACTTACCCTCACCATTACGGCCAATCAAACATACTCGTTCACCGCGTTCCAAATTAAAGTTGGCGCCGTCGAGCAAGGCAGGTCCGCCAAATGCCAGTTGGACATCCCTTAAAGTAATATAGGCCATAATGTTAATGTTTCCTGAAATCCCAAATGAGGACTTAAAATGACTAAACAACAAAATCTAAATGATCAGGCGTCATTTTCCGCACCCATTGAAGATTTGCAAGTGCGAATTGCATTTTTAGATGATTTAGTTGAAGAGCTGAATCAGCAGGTCACTCGCCAGAGTCTGGAAATTGCCGATTTAAAAAAACAAATGCAGTTGTTATATCAACGTGTTGAGTCTGCAGATTTGTCCGAAGGGATTGATGCTTTTGATCCGATCACCAACCGTCCACCGCATTATTAATTTACAAATAATTTTTAAAAAGAAAGCAAAAAGAAAGCCCTCCAGTCGTGAGGGTTTTCTTTTAAGCAGGTGAAGCTCGATAAACCTAAACCAAGTCACCACTTTTACTTCGTCCAAGATGATCTTTAAAATCTAAATATCGTCATGGAAGGTGGAAACTATTTGACCTTTCACACACTTCCTACTCTAATAGTATTTTTCTAGCTCAGTTTTTAATCTTGCCTTATGCACCAAAAAGTTATCCTTCTTGATCTCGAAAATAACTTTCCTACAGCCAAACTGTTACGTGACATCGTTGAACATTATCCGACCTTGTATCTGTTTAACTGTGCCGGAAAATTCGAGTTTGCTCTAGAAGAACTGACTGAGTTGGCCAGCTGGATCAGCAGCGGACAAATTATTATTCTGGATGTCCCGGAAGCAGAGCATAAAGAATATGAATATGCCGTGATTGTGGGTCAGCTGATGGCTTTGCTGGAAGCAGATACTCATGTCGAGCTGATTTCAGCCATGGATAGCAGTGAAATGCTGATGAAAATGCTTCAGGCTTCGGATATTGATTGCAGCCTGATTCAGGTGCTGCCAGAGGATGCATCCACAGGGGCTCAAGATAAACCTAAAATCCAGTTGCCAAGTATTGAAGCCATTAAAGCAAAACCGGCTTTGCAGCTGGTGAAAAAGTACTGTGATGCGCTCGGCAAGATGAGTGGTAAACCGACCACGCTCGAAACCTTAAAAAATTCAGTCACCAATATTCTGCAAGTTTTACCAGGCAAAGCGCAGCATGTAGTTGGCATGCTGATTAATCTGAAAATAGTCAAACGTTATGACGAGCAGATCAGTTTCCGTAAAAAAGTTTTGAAACAGTGGGTGCAACTAGATCTCAATGACAACCAACCTGCTGAAAAACGAGCTTTGGATCAGGTAGTCTCGAAGCTCAATACTGAAGAGCCTGTGGTTGAACCTGCTCAATCTCCAATCCAGTCTGCCCAGCAAGGTCTGTTCAAAAACTTTAATAAAATTGATCCGGTACAGCTCGAAGTCGCACGCAAGCTGTGCGAATTACAGGGAAATAAGCCTAAAGATATTTATGAATTACGTGATTTACTCGAGCAGTTATTTCCACAGTCAGATGTCCGTCTTTTACTTAAAGAGTTGATTGAAAAAGGATATATTTATTGGAATGGTCACGAAGTGTTATATAGTCATGAGATGTTTCTAAATTAGAATAATCTCATGAGGGCATATGAAAAAAATACTGTTATTGGATATTGAAAACTTACCCAAAACTGAAACAGAGCTCCTTCAATATCTTGCCCAATATCAATATGTTTATCTGGTCTATGCCAAAACGCCCATGGGGTTTAGTCTAGACGGTGTCGTCAGGCTTGCACCTGCAATCAGTGCAGGAAAACTAAAAGTCCTGAAGATGCCTAAAATAGGTAAAGACGCTGCTGATTTTGGCCTATGTTTTATTGCTGGACAGCTTTCTACCCAATATAAAAGCTCTGAAGTTTGCTTCGAGATTATGTCGAATGACTTTTCTATGGAATATGTGGCGGACTTACTTAAAATTGCCAAATTTCAGGCTAAAGTTATTTCAGCTAAACCATTAGTCAATCCAAATATTGCTCAGCAAATAAAAGCAGAAATAGACATTCAAAAACTGATTTTTCAATACTGCTCCAATTTAGTAAGAAGTAACTTTTCTAAGCCTGCAAAAGTAGAAAGTTTAATCAACTCGCTTAAAGCCAATTTAAAAGTGGAAGAAAAATGTGCTCAGCTTTTAGTGGATGAGTTAATCAGAATAAAAATTATTAAAAATCAGTCTAGTAAACTTCAATATCAGACTGCAGCAATTGAAAAATTTTATAAACAGCATTTAGCTACCGTCGAAACCGTCGAAACCGTCGAAACCGTCGAAACCGTCGAAACCGTCGAAACCGTCGAAA
>ERZ1023241.53-NODE-53-length-58889-cov-26.902505_pt1 | contig 58889 bp, 47 predicted proteins | sample MGYA00380455_ERZ1023241 | MGnify/ENA primary metagenome ERZ1023241 (study PRJEB33173, sample SAMEA4830304) | metagenome | study: EMG produced TPA metagenomics assembly of the PRJEB25223 data set...
TACAATTTGCGTATAGTGGTAGCTAATCACTATATCAATCAAGATACAAGAAGCACTGCTTCGCAAGATAACCATTTCTTGGATCTCCAAAGATTAAAGTTACGTTATCTTTAGAGGGACGTGCTGTCCATTATTTTGGCTAGGATGAAGATATTTGTGCAACAAAGCCGATTCTAACTCACTCTTGTATCGGATTTTATAAAATACAGACAGATTTGCTTGAATTTTAATGTTTATTTATGGTAAAAAACCTAGTAAAACATTATATTTCATAAGCTTAAAAACTTTATAACCACAGTAAACTCAGGATTATTATGACCCCTGCACAACAAGCTGAACAAGCTGATATTAATTTAGCTACCAAACAAATTGAAGACAGTACGATCCGTATTGAAAAACTTTTTAAATATATAGCCTATGGTTTATATGCTTTCGGCGCTATTCTTTGCTTGACTATCTTCCTGATCCCAGTGGGGATTCTGTTGGCTATTGTCGGCTTTTTAATGAAGAAGTTTGGCTCTAAGATTATTAATGCTGAACTTGATAAGAAACGTTCTGAAATTCGCATTCGCCAAACACGGTTAGATGAAGAAGTAGCACATACAAACGCTGCCTAATATCTAGAAGAAAAAAAGATCGCTTCGGCGGCACTGCTGTTCCATAGTTTGATTTAAATAAAAAAACCTGAGTCCGAATAGTTAAAATATGAGTGCGAACCAATACTTTAACGACCAAGGACTCAGGTTTTGTCACATCAGAATACCGTATTTCATCAGCTGATTAGACACGTCGTGAGACAAGATTTTGAACGACTGTTACAATACACCATGACGGACAAAAATTTAGATCCGCTTCAAGATAGAATCAGTTTATTGCCATATTGATGTCTCAACTTTCCTGTAGGCAAAGTCTGAGAGATATTCAATCCAATCTGCAGTGTCAACAGGAAAAGCTTAATCATCTCGGAGCAAAGTCTATTCCCCGAAGCACACTGGCGCGAATCAATCAGGAGCAGCCCGCTGCCTTATATGAACAGCTGTTTTACAGGCTGCTTAATACTATGAACACTCAAAAGTAGCCCATAAATTTCGCTTTAAGAATAAAATCTTAAACAACTTAACAAATCATTTATATATATGATCTAAAACGGCAGATCATCCTCCTGAATTTTTCCATTTTTCTCTATTTCATAAAGATTTTGGAGAGCTTCCAAAGTTTCATTGGATTCCTCTTCACTCATTGTTGGTGCCATTTGATGAAAAAGTATAAGTTTTTCATTAAATTCTCTTTCATTCTCAGGTATTTTAACTTCTACATTGAAAAAATCATGAAAAGCTTGAAGATCCTTTAGTGGGTCTAGTGAATAGGTCATTTTTTCGATCGGATCAAAATCTTCTAATAATTCCGATGTTACTTTTTCATTATCTTGCATAGTTAGTTCCTGAAAGGAAAATTGGTTTATTTGCGATATATTTTATTTAGGGTTTGTTGCATAAACATATAATACAATGATTTTAATAAGTTTTAATTTTAATTTACAATTAATCAATCGTTAAAATCATATGGTTATGAAATTTTTATGCAACAAAGCCCTTTTGACTTATTTCTTCATGTGTTTTTCTAGGCAAAAAATACTGCTTTAGACCAGCTACGGCGCTAAAACAGTATTTTTTAGAACAGAGATCTAGGTTAATCTTTGTGGAGCTTCATGATCAGACGCATTTGCTGTTCAGCAGGACTTGGTTCACCATGTTTCGCAATATATTCAGCCCTTCTTTGCATGAACTCCGCTTCTCTTTGTTGAGCTCGCTCTATTGATTCATCAGGCTGTTGTTGCGGTTGTATCCCCTTATAATTATAGAGACCGACACCACAAAGAAGCAGAATAAAAAAAGCGATTTGTTTTTTTAAGAACTTTATTCACTTGTGCTCATCTCTATAAAATACCATCGCTTGTCCAAGCAGGAAAATTCCATTCTTTTTAAGAAAAATGACTCTGTTATCTTATTCATCAATATATTGATATTGTTAAATATTTACAGAGCCATTTCCTCATCATCTTAAAATACGACTACATTCAATCCACCCCTAGCCCCTTAAACACAGCATCCACCGGATCTGCATAGAAACTGGTCTGGAACTTGGTAAACAGTTCCACAGGAATCGTAGGGATATCTGCCGCACTACTCATTGGCAAAGCAACCTTCTTGGCACCAGCATCAAAAGCAACTTGCAGACATTCGGCAATACTTTCCACCGGAGTCACAGAGCCACCCAAGCTCATATCACCCAGTACCACCATCTGACTCTGTACCGATCGTCCTAACAGGCCAGAAGCGAAAGCCACTAAACTTGGTAAGGCAAGATGGCTGAGCGGTCCGGTATTCTGTAATTCAACCACATGTAAGTGGAAGTCATGTTCCAACACCTTACTGCCACCCGATATTCTGGATGCATTGGCCTTGAAGTAGTCAAATGCGATCTTGACCTGCTCCTTGGCACTGCTTGAATTCCATAAGCCTGATGTCGCCAATTTTCCTGAACCTTTGGTCACTTGAAGTTCTAACCGGTATAACCCCGGCATGCCTTTATTACTGAGCCCGATGGTATATAAGAAACCTGGCTTGGCTGGACCTTCGGGAATCAGTCCGCCACCACCCTGCTCTTTGACTGATACAAAATGTTCTTCGAGCGTCTCATTATCAATGTAGCTGAAATGAACATCATAGAATTCCATACCACCAATTTTCTTCAGCTGTTCTTTGACCCGACGGCGCACCTGCAGTGCATATTCCAGGCATTGCCGTACATCTTCTTTGTTAAATTGACCATGTGGGTAGAGCAGCTTCATCAATCCAGAAACCGTCTTGCGAACGGCGATCACATCACGCTGATTCAGGTTATTCCCTAGCTTGAAGTACTTCTCAATGGCATCCGCAAAACTACGCTTACGCATTTCCCGGAAGAATTCAGCAAGATAATCAACGATTAGACCATAACGGTTAGTAAAGAATTCCGGACGCATTTTTGGAATTTCCCAACCCGGGATATAGGCATGAAAGCGATCAAAGAATGCTGAATCGATCATGGCTTCCGGGAAAGGAGCCAATAAGTGGCTAGTCTTCACCAAGGATTCAACACTTTGGTTAATATTACCCACAAAAACCATCGAAGCTGAGGCTTCCATCTGTTCACGACCACGGGCAAAAGATCCTGAGGCCATGAAGTCTTTCATGATCTGAACGCCATCTTTGTCCTTAAAGGAAATACCGGCAACTTCATCAAAGGCCACCACATCCCACAACCCCACCAGACCAATACGGCGGCTACTCATGTTATAGAACAGATTGGCGACAGTGGTTTGCCCACCTGAAACTAGAATACTATTCGGTGAACACTCTTTGTAAATATGGCTTTTCCCGGTACCGCGTGGTCCAAGTTCACAGACGTTATAGTTATTTTCAACGAACGGAACCATACGCGCTAATAGGTGCCATTGCACGTCCTCTTTTAACGAAGCCGGTTCCATGCCGATCGAACGGATTAAACTCTCGCGCCACTGATCAGTGCTTAATGCTGCTCTGCCACTGAAAAGTTCATCCATATTCATATTCGGCATTTGAATCGGCTTGAGTAAACTCACCCCAAATGGAGAATTGGTTTGTCCTTCTTCAAAATAGTAACTGAGCGTAGCAATGACCCAGATACCACCAACAAGTAATTTTTCATACTCTTTGACGATGCCTGCCGAGATTTCGGCATCTTTGATGCCCAGATTACTAAATGATGCTTCGTATTTGTCTTTACGCTCATTCAGTTTTACAGTCACCCGATCAATGACCTTATAACTGCCCCGTTCACGGACCAGGGATTTCACCTTCTCGGCTTCATCCGGTCGGACGTAGTTCTCAGCCAGTACGGTCTTTACGTTACGTAGTCCCTGTTCAATGATCTCTGGATCATCCGAGGCACAGTACATCCCCAGCAGGTATTCGAGTACATAGACAGGGACATTTGCCCCTTCTTTGATCAGTTTAGTCAGATCCTTACGTACCACCCGCCCAGCAAAGTGTTCATTCAGCAGCTGATCCAGTTCTTTATCGTTAGCAGATTCCATGTAGGCTACGCTCTATCGTTAATTCGTTATCAGGAGAAGTCATCGGTAAATGCCAGATCAATGGTGACCTTATAGCGTTGCATTTCGATATTCAGGTCTTTGTCCTTCAGCACTAGGAAGTAATCCTTCTTACGGTCAAAATCAGTACCGGATAATGACAGTCTGACCTGTTTGACCCGATCGGCAACAGAGTCGGTAGTGCTATCAAAAGTCAAAGTTTCTTCACTGGAAACTTTAAGATCCCCATCATAAATGGCAATGGATAAAGTCACTGGCATGACCAGCTCACTGACAGCTTCAGTTTGCATCAAATCAAACTTCTGGATGTTATTGACCATCTTCAGCGTGGATTTGGTAGAAATGACCTCAACTTTACGCTTGGTCCGCTGTCCAGCCTTTTCACCACGCAGCTGTTTTACTGTCAGTACAGGCACTACGATTTCCTGAGGCATGATTCCGCCATGTACGAAACGTGAGCCTCCCACAAAATGGAAACGGTTCGCCCCTTTTGGAATCCAGAAATCAGTCGCAGATAGTGTGCCTGCCGTAGCTTGGGTTGAGCCTTTCCATGCTTCCTTGCTCTCTGGTAAACCATGCCCAATCACATAGCGTTTTTTGCTTTTCAATGCATTGGTCGGTTTTTCAGTCAAGCTTGAACGATCCGCAGATTCCAGTTTACTTTGCTGGAACAAGAAGCCATGGTCGGCTGTGATCAACAGGGTAGAAATATTGAAATGCATCAAGATTTTGCGGCTAAGTTCAGTCAGCTCTTCAATGGCATGTTCCACCGCCATAAAGGTTTCTGATTCTGTAGAGGCACTGTCTCCCCGAGCATCAATCACGTTGTGATAAACGTAAATCAAATCATGGTCTTTAAGTGCTTCACGGCCTTCATCACGCGACCAACCTTTTACCGTTTCAGCGGTAACCGCCAATCCATTATAGGCAGCCAGAATTTTGGATCGTGCTGCAGTCCCTTTGCTGGACTGCCCATCTACTAAAACATCATCACCTGCGGCCTCTTTGTACTCCAAAGTCTGATGCGGCAACAACGAGGCCATGCCAAGTGTGGTGTAACTTGGGACAACGCCCAGCTGTGAAGACAATGTCGCTTCAGAATAACGCTTTTCATTGATACGATCACGCAGCTCTACCGCAGCTTCATAACGGAAAGCATCACTGATAATTACCACAATACGGCGTTTCGTTGCGGAACTGAGTAAGGGTCTAACGTGAGTATCGTAAAAGTTCTGCTGATTTGGGATATCCGCCACTTTCCAGACATTCAAGCGTTGCTCAGCTTCTACACGCTCGCCCCAGTTGCGTGCCAAGTGGTCAATAAACCAGTAGGCATAGCAATTTTCCACTTCTTCATCGAGTTTTTTCAGGATATCGACATGCGCTCGCTGAGAGGCTGCACTGTAGTGGCGATAAGCCATATCAAAGCGATACAGCTCCTGCTCGTAGGCTTTATACAAGGCTTCACTGGAGTCGAAATAGAAACCGGCATCAAACTGCTGTCGCAGGCTGAACAGCTCAATGGCTGCCTGCAACGCTGTATAGACAGTGCGATATTTACGGCGGGTTGCATCATCCTTATGTTTGGAAGCCCAATAGCCATCCAGACGGGTAGAAATAACCGTTCTGAAATGTTCCAGTTCAGCTTTGGCTGCTGCAGGGATATGACTGGCCAAATCAACAATGATCTTTTGTTCAATCACTTCAAAAGTCATGACATCCAGCAGCTGCTCCAGATCAAAGGCCCCGACCTTCTCCTGGATCCGCAGTGCATTGGCCACGGTCTGGGAGAGTGTATCGAAGGTTGGGTAGTATTTGGAGCTGTCTCTCCAGCGCGACAAAAAGGCTCTGGCTGTTGCACGGGAGCTGACTGATGACATCACCAGTTCTTGAGCCCATAGCGGTATATCGCCCAAGCTTTCACAGAAACCCGTGGTCATTAAACGGATAAAAAACGTACCGAGCTTGAATGGTGCTTCCCCATTCAATTCTTCAACCGATGCTGGATAACCAATTTCCGCCTGTAATCCGGTGACCAAAGCCGGCACCAGTTGGAATTTTTCCAGTTCAGCAAAGGATTCCGGATTTACTTCCAGACTCAGATTCTGCTGGACCATTTCATCTGCCAGTGCCAGAACGATATGCATGAGTTCGGCACTGTCAGCCTTGACCACAGCCGCAATCATGGCCATATCTAGATCCTGGGCATCGGCCTCAGGCTGGATATAGCGTTTTAAGGCGCTCAGACGGGCTTTGGCTTTGAGGAATTCTTCACGTTTGGCCAGATGTTCTCTTAGACTCTGCTGCTGTAAGCCAAGCTCATTGAAGATAATCGAGAAACGATCGGCATAGAAGCTGCGTGAATACAGCTTGATGTCCAGTAGCCAGTCTTTTTCGGTTTCAGGCTCAGGGTATGGGAAATACAGCAAGTATTTGCCCTGCTGGTCTTGTAGTTCCAGTTTGAGCTTGATCGCCAGACTCGACTCTTCTGCCATATTCAAAATATGGACATCATTCAGCTTTAACGCTTGTACTTCGTCGTTAAAGGACTGTTCCGCATCGTACCAAAAGACGATTCGATGCTGTTCAGTATAAAAGGCTTGTTCCAGACCCTTTTGCAGTTGATCCAGATTCATGCCACTACCTCTTTCTTTTCTGCAGGAACAGAAATCTGGATAGTATCTACATGAAGTAGTTTTCGTTTAAATGTCTCATCCCCTAATTCAATGTTCCATCTTTCTTCCATGAAACGAAGTAATTCTAGACCTCGTTCCACGATTTCTTGTGGTGTCCAATCCTTTTTAACATTGACTTCATTTTCCGAAACAGATCCATTGTAATATCCAATACCATCGTCATTATTTTTCTTTAAATCAAAACTGTCATTTTGTAATGAAGAATTTTTTGAACGAGATAATGGCAATAAGTTACCTAAAGAATGTGTAAGCCATTTTCGTTGTTGCCCATCAAGATGGCCAAATTTACTAACCCAGTATGGATCTGTATCTTTTTGTGGATAGATATGCTCTAAAGTTACATAACCCTCCAAGCTTTCAGTAAACTCATTCCACATTAATTTGGTTGTAGGATTCTTTCCTTTCTCTTTGAGATAATGTTCATATTCATAAAGGAAATAACGAATACCCTTCCATGAGTAGAATCCATCCCTAAACTTGTATTTGTCTTCGATATAAGTGAAATAGTTATGTGGATCAAAGAATCGTGTGATTAATCCCTCTATTGAATGAATCGTTGCATCGATTGTGTTTCTCCCCGTTAAAAGCTCACGTGCTAAACCATAAATTGCTGAGTCTCCTGTATTGGCACGTCGTTGACTCAAACTAAATAAAGTAAAAGCAAACCGCTCTGCAACTTTCAGCAATTCAGCGATCTTGGTTGCAGGAGTATTGGTATTATAAGCAGCTAAGATTAGAGGTCTAAATGCATTAAAACCCAAACGTCCTAGACGATCTAGCCATAATTGCTCATCATCAGAAAGATTATTTGCTACTGGGAAATAAGGATTATGTAAATAGAACCAATTCATAACAGACTGTTGAAGACTTGCTACATAATCCTGAATCTCTTCAATTTTCAAGGTGTCCTGAGCATTTTTTGGATGCGTGATACAACGGGCATTAAATTTTTCATCCAGCAGGAATTTTTTATAATCATCCCCTTTATCACGACTGTATTTAAAATACATAATCCAATGATTTTTTAAGAACTCATCATCTGGCAAAGGTTTTTCAGGATTTTTACCTAGATACTCATAAATGGTTTTCCATGCATCATTAATATTTTTTCGAAGCTTAGAACGCCCCTGATTGTCACGATATAATGTCGACAGATAAATCAATCGGTTTTTCAGCAATTCCAAATTGGTTAAGGATTTGCCTCGATTATTCATGGTTTCAAACGTAACAAATACGTCGATCTCATCATCAATTTCATACAAGTTAAAACGCAATTTTTGCGTCAATTTTTTGTATAAAACCGTGATTTCTTCAAAGCTCAGTTCCACTAATTTTTCTTTAAAGAATTTCTTTGCATTGAATAAATTGCGTGTATACAGCGTTTCCTGCAATTGATTAGTATGAGACTGCAAACCAAAAATTTTAGTTCTTAAAAACTCATCACTTGGATTATCTTTTTCATAGCCAAAGATATAGCTTTCACGAATCCCATCCGTTGGTTTTCTTTGAATAAATTTGGCTTTTAAATCAGAAACAAACTGATTTGCGATACTTTTTCCTTCAGGAACAGTTTCAATAATCGCCTGTATTAAAATAATCGCTGTCGTTAATCGCTGCTGACCATCTACGACAAAGTAGGGTTTATAATCAAGATCATCAATCAGCCATTCATCGTCTTCCCACTTCGACCAAGTTTTACGGTCTACTGCTTCTAAGGTAATAACCCCCGTGTAATGAACGCGATCTGCTTCAAGTAAGGTTAAGTCTTCCCAGAAATCTTTAAGTTGTTGTTTATGCCATGCATATCCCCTTTGATAGTCAGGGATCCGAATCAGTCGATTTTCAAAAATTTCATTTAAGCTTCTTAATTTCATTATTTTTCCCCCGTCACAGCTTTCACTTCAGCCAACAAGTCCCCAAACTTGCCGTAGTTCACTTTCACCCCATCATCTAGATCCAGTGATATACGCTGATCGGCATAGTGACGTAGTTTTTCCTCAAAACTACTGAGTTCAGCTTGTTGCTTATGCAAATCTTGCAGTTTTTTCTCGATACGTTTGATTTCAGCCGCAGAGTCACTGCTTTCTTTTGCTGTTTCCAGAGAATTAGCATAAGCAGCCATTTTGGAAATGAGTGGCATAACGTATTCAGTACGCATACGTGCCAAGGTACTTTCATTATAGCGGTGCAAGTACACCAATGCCTGGAAAGCCCCTTGCTTACCACTGCTAAATAACCAGTAGATCGGGCGCTTTTTATAGGTCTGCATATGGTCTTTATAAAACTTTTTCGCCAAATAGCTACGAATAGCATCTTCCGCACTTTCGCTGGCTTTTTTACCCAGACTTTCTGCCAGCCACTGCATATTGGCATCAAGTGTGTCTTTACCCCAAACAGCAGTTAGGAACTCTTGAATACGGCGCGTAGCATCATCTTCAAACCAATGCATTTCGGTCAGTGGAATAATGCCGTCAGTATCGGCTGGGAATTTTTGATAACGGCTGGCATCAAAGTCTTGATTGCCTGCATGGGCATAGATCAGACCTGATTCGTCTAGGCTATAGCGTCCCATCATGCAGCCAAGAGCATAAGAGACTAAACGCTGGCTGTCTTTTTCACGGTCAGCACGAGTTAAAGTGATTTGTTCATCGGGTACATCAGGCGTCAGTTCGTCCTGTAAACCATAAGCATCAATAAATAGCTTGTTGTTTTCTTCTTCCAGCCGTTTCATTTCAGCGACGGCGTCAGTATTTTGCTGTTGCCATGAATTAAATGCCTGTTCGAGATTAATTTCTTGGGTACGAATGATTGGGTTTTGAGTGAAATCCCATGAGATTTCATAAGAATCCCAATCTTTCCTGGCACTATTTCGTGCTTCTTTGACTAAATCTAAAGTTTTAGACATTAGAAGAGCAGGTAATTTTTTAACCCCAACCATACTATAATCAAGAGTTGGACATAGAATATCTAGAAATTTCTGGCTAATTTTTGAGTTCAGTAATGCACTTAATTTTAGTAAATCATCATAATTTTCAGTAAAAATACAAGATCCTTTTGTATCAAATAAAAAACCTGAATCACTCACTCTACATGCAAAGTCACCACTTGATAATCCTGAATAAGTAATATTAGGTAGACAATAATATTCTCTGCTCTTTAGCCTAACCCACGTACCTTGAGGTAATGTAGCAGTAAAATCTTTCATTTCTTGCCCATCATTTTCCCAATTTACAAGATACTCATTATTACCATACCATTTTCTATAGCTTCCCCCTTTGTTATAGGGAAACCATTTAGCATTAGATTTTGCTAATTCACTTGGATTAGAACAGGATAAATCAGAACTTCGGAAATTAATTTCGTGCCAATACCGTAAGAATCTTTCATTGTCAGATGTTGCCATTCCTTGTTTAAATATTGAATATTCATCGATAGAAGGAATTTTTTCAAATGCATCTAATATTGTATGGCCTACCCAATAAGCAATAGGACTGCCCGGAATTTTCTTAAAGTCATCCTGAATAGTCGAATCAAAACGATTTAATCCTGCTTTCAATTCAACTTCTTTAGAATCTTGTGTTGTATCCACTAGTCTAAAAAATACAGGTTTAAATCCATTTAAGTGTGTACCTTGCATCACAAATGCAGTCGCTTGTACAACTTCACCCGAAATTTCAGGAAATGCTCGTGCACCTAAATGTGCCATAGTTTGAATTGTACGATCTTGTAAAATCTTTTCACGCATCGCTTCATAAGAGGACAGGAACATCCAGCTTTGCATGGTCACCATGCTATTAAAACCACTGTCCTTACACCAATCGAAACCACGCTCAATAAACATGGCAAACAGGTCTGACTTGCTGTCTGGGAATTGCTTTTTGGCAAAATCTTTAAGTGCTATATTCATGCCCTTGCCCCCCATATACGGCGGATTCGCAATCACAGCATCATATTGTTTAGCAAGTAATTTAGCTTGTTGAACTAAAGGTAACAGTTCTTGTGCTGACTGCTGTGCAAAAATATCCCCTGATTCTAAAGCTGTATTCAGCTTGGTTTCTAAATCAGGCAATTTTTTAGCAAATGCTGCAGGAATTTGGATTAAAGAACCAAAGGTCGAAGCATGTTCAAACAAGTCCAACAGTTCTTTTAAATCTGTCTGTGCAATACCAGTACTTGCCAAGTCCTGACTGAATGCATCTAAACGTTCCGGCTGACTGTCCTGTAACTCAATAATATTCAGCTTCGGTGGATTGCTAAATAAACGGCGGTCATCCTCACGCGCTTTCATTAACAATGCAAAACTAGCTAATTGTGCAGCACGGGTATCAATATCAATGCCGTACAGGTTGTTTTCCAGAATCAAACGTGGAATATCTCGGCTGCGGTAGCCACGTTCTAAATAAATCGCTTTTAAGCAATCATAGGCTTCCACCAAAATATGCCCCGAACCACAGGCAGGATCAAGTACCGTAATACTTTCGGGGTTTAAAGTATCACCATCTTCACTGATCCGCACATCAATCAGCTGTTTTAACTGTGCATTGACTTCATCGCTTTGCTCAGCGGGTTGAATATAATATTCCCAATTATTGACCAGCGTACTATCAGGCTGTGCCATCATCCATAAACGACCGACACTGTTTTGCACCAAATACTTCACAATCCAGTTTGGAGTGAAGAGTTGCGTCGCTGCAGGAATGTCTTCACTTTTAACAACCTTACCAATCACCTGATCTTTCTTTTCAGAAATATAGAACTGATACAGCCAGCCAATAATTTGCACATCCGACCAGTCTTCTTCTGGAATGCTGCTGACCAGATCACGAATCAAGGAGTCGGTTTTGGTCAAATTGTCAGGTAATAGTAGTTCAGATTCATCAGACACCTGTTCGAACAGCAGTGGCATCACCTGATTCAACGCATGACACTGAGCCAGTAACAATTCACGATAGAGTTCTTCGTCTTTGTTGCCATCCAGCTTTAACTCAGCCACACGGCTGGCATTTAAACCCGGTAGGTCAATATCCAGACACTCTTCCAGAATCTGCGGCAAGCCTGCACTACCATCAGCACTACTCAGTACACGGCGACCATGATCCAGTAAGCCTTTGCATTCCATGTAACGAATCGCACAGAGCCGGTTAAACCAGCTATAAGCGATATAATCAATGGTTTGCTCAAAACTGCTGGTTTGAATGCGTTTGATCAGCTTGTCACGTGGTTTCATGACTGATAGCGGAAAAACCTGATCGCCAATCAGCAGCAAGTCGCCTTTCTGTTCAGCCGGTAAAATGCGGTCTGCGGTGATGCCATATTTGGCGGCCTGCTTGCGCATCGCTGCGATAAAATCATTTCGTGCTTGCGGTGCGTATTTTTTAATATTACTGGTATTCATCTTTAAACCTTTAATCAATGACTGATGCCGATATCCCTAAGCCCTGTTAGCGGATACGCACACGCTTTTTGTCACTCACGATTTTTTTCAATTCAGCTTTGAGTGCGTCTACAAACTGATCCACTGATTCTTCTGTTTCCAGATAGACACTGCTGGAGGTTTTGCTGTAAATGCTAGCAACATCGACTTCCACCACCGGTTTCGGTGGCACTACGGCGGTCGCAGACTGTACCGGACTCACAGCAGGTGCTGATGTAACTGGGCTGGAGATGGTTGCAGTGTTGGTTACACTCTCTGCTTTGCTCTGAGCCAGTTGTGCCGCTTTGGCCTGACGCTGGATTTCCGCCTGAACTTCGCTTTCCAACTCATACAAGGCTTCATCAAAACGCTCGACGCTGGTTTGGGTTTGCAGCATATAGATGGTGGACAGGCTAGTTTCCACTTCAATATCCGTTTTCAGCAGTTGTAGTGGGCGTAATAGCTTGTTACTCAGCTCAGCGGTGGCAATACTACTGTTTTTAATCTCGGCTTCTAACTGTTTGATCTTGTCATCAATGTTTTCTATCGCCTGGTTGCGCTTTTCAGTCAGCAAGCGTTGATTGACACTTTCCACGGTGCGAACCAAATCAGCGACTTTATTTAACAGGCCATAGGGCGATTCAAGAGTGGCTATACGATGTAATTCAGACAGGGCTTTTTTTGCCACATCATCACTGCCCAGCGCCTGTTTGTTCTTCTCAAAATGACGTAAGGCCTGTTGCAACTGCTGCCAGCTTGGCATCTGGTTACTGAAGAATTCATGTATATCACGATAATCTTCTTCCAGATCCAGATAGTCGTCCTTGTTCTCAACCACCGCTTTAAAGAAATCGAAGCTGTCGCTATTGGCCAGCAAGCGTTCTAAAGTCAGAATCGACCGCTCAATGACTTTCTTGCCAGGGAATTGCCCGACATCGGTTTTGCTCTTATACGACTTAAAGTTGGCTAACCAGGTCTTAAAGTTTTGGGTATAGAACTCAAACAGCTCTTTTTCTGTCGCTGGTCCCATGGCCGAGAATAGGTCTTGGGTGAGTTGGCGTGCCTGTTTCAACACCTGATCATCAGTCTGGCGCTTTTTAATAATGGAAACATCACGGCGACGGCGACTGTTTTGTAAAGGCTCAAAGGCCTCTTTCAGCTGCAAGCTGCCGCCATTTAACTGCAGTGAAATCCGCCCCATTGCCGCCAGCTGACCCACCAGCAGTAAAATCTCGGCATCCGGCCAGCCATAAGGACGTTTGGCAAAACGATCCACCACATCCGAGACCAGAATACGCTCTGTACCAGTGGCCCGTAGTGCAATGTACTGTTCCACTTCCTGTAGGGCTTTGGGATTGCTCTGACCGCCATCCAGAGACAATCCGAGCTGCGCCATATCATCCACAGTCAAGACGGCGTTCAGTTCACGCCAGGCATCCTGCTGATAGACCTGCAGATAGCTCAGTTTGGTATAAGTATTTTCCAGCAGATAACGACAGGCCTCATCCAGCTTGGTGGTTGGACTTGAAGATGAAAGTTGTAGATGTTGACCCAAGGCATAACTTTCCGCCTCCAGCAACATTTCTTCGACCCGGACACGCAGACGTTTTTTACGCTCCTGATTCTCACGGCCACGGTCTGCCAGAATACGGGTGATATCGGACTGAGTGCCATCATCATTTAAGCGGATGAATTTATTGGTTTTCAGCCAGGTGCGCAGTTCATTAAAGAACTGTTTATCGTCTGCCAGTTTAAACAGCACTTGTCCTTCGGCCTGAGTACTTTTACCAATACAGTAAGCTTCACTGTAGAGGTTGTATTCCGTATCCAGCGGAGAAATGATTTCAACTTTTAAATCGCTCTCATACTTGCCATCCAGGCTATGGCTATCTAGGAAACGACCAATCTGATAGTCCATCTTGTTGGCTTGATGGCGGTATTTGTTCTGATCGCGCAGTAAATCTTTAAAGATCAGATTGGCTAACTCTTTATTCTCTTCTGAAGCCGCTAAATCTGTCGCTTTAATTTTGCGGGTGATATCACGTTCTTCATTGGTCAGGAACAGGAACTCATCACCATTGCGGGTAATCAGGCTCTCTTTTTCCAGACGCAGTAGGCTTTCTTCAATCCGCTTGCGCAATGCCAGCTTGTCTTCATCAATTTTCTCAATCGACAAAGTCACCAGGTTATCCAGCGTACCTTTGATGATATCGACATAGCGGATCATGAACAGGGTACGCAGCATCTGCACATCAAAACCATCCAGGGTCTTATTCTGCCCTGCCTGGTCGATGGTACGCTTCACTGCTGTATCCAGGAAGCCTTCCACTGAAGTATAAAAGCGGTGGAAAGGAACCAGGGCACCGACTTCATCTGTGGCAATCGCATTCGCGGCCATCTGGAACGCATCCAGCATAGATCGCTCACCATAGGCCAAGTGTGCGCCGGTCGCACCGACCTTACGAATTTCTTCAAAAACTTTCTGCACCAGCTGGAAATGGTACGGCGCAAAAGGATAGTTATGGATAAAGCTGTCTGGACCCTCATAGTTCTTGAGTGTTGAGCCTGAACGGTCAAAGGTAATCTGGTTTTTGAGAATATCACCCTTTTGCTCAAACACTGATCTGAGCAGTGCTTCAGCTTCCGGGGTTTTTCGTAATAAACGTTTCTGGATGACTTCATCGGTATTTGAACTGGACAGCGATAACCGGGTTTTAAAACGTCCAGCAATCTTGGAGAAGTCATTGGCTTTGGAAGAAGACATCTCACCTAGAACCGCGTCGATGTCTGCCTGTGAGGTGACGATAATCCAAGCGCGGCCTTTACAGATCGTACCCAAGTTTTCAGTAATGGTTTGCAGTGTCAGCATCAAGCGGGTATCGCTGCCAATAAACTGCCCCACTTCATCGACCAAGAACAACATGCGTTGCTGGGGTCCTTTGCTGTCCAGGTATTCTTTCACCCACTGACAGAAGTTTTCCACCGAAACACTAAAGGTCTGCTCAGAATCCTCAAACCACTTGTGTGCAGCTTCAGCGGATAGGTTGAGGGCTTGGGAAATCGCGGTTTCGACATCATCCTGATAGAACTGATAGCCGTCACGCTCCTCTAGCCAGGACATGCCGCTAGATTCCTCAAACGCCTGTTTAAAGCGCTCATACACACCTTTCTGGTTCAGGTGACGTTCCATATGGGCAATATGTGGATGGTCAGCACTAAAACCCTGATACTCGTTAAACACACGTAAAAACACATTCAGGATCGGATTGCCATCATCGTTGGAGCTGGCTTTACTGTCGATGTTAAACAGGATGACATCGGCATAATGGCTGACCGCCTTGCCAATATCGGCACGGATAAATGCATCGCGGATTTTAGTTTCATCAAAGAATTCTGCGGCGCTACGCTCGTTACCTTGCGCATCACGTGCCACTTTATTGGCCAGAATATACGACAAGGTTTTCAGGAAGTGTGATTTACCTGAACCAAAGAAGCCTGAAATCCATACGCCGACACGGTTGGCAATCGAAGGATCGCTCAGGTCTGTGCCATAAGACTGGAAAAAGTCCCGAAAATGCTTTTCCAGTTCATTGGTGACCACATACTCATCGAGTTCCTGATAAACCGTAGTATTGTCATTCTGGTCTGCTTTTACGACCCCGTTAATCGCACGATCTAATGGCTTGTAAAAAAGTTCTTTAATGTTCATCTCAATCAATTCCCCCGAATTTTTATTTCTATTTGCCGTGTTAAGGCACTAATCTGAATGCTCTGTAGTAATTATTGCTTGGAATTTTTCCAAATAAACTCATCGCTTGACCGTCGTAATAACCTGGGTAAAACAGCACCACTGGCTTATGCCCCAGTAACGAATGCAAACTGTTCAATAAGTGATGGGCACGTAACAGTGGCCAAACCGACCCTACCCCAGTCATCAACACAATATCTTGCGCATTGGTGGCATATTTACTCACCAGATAGGGCGCGAACTTATCCATATGCAATGGGCCTTTCAGCGCTTTGAGCAGCGCCTCATCGCCTTTGGTTTTTTGCATTTGAATGGCTTTATCGATGAAGTTACGCTCAGCCAGATAATCCACCACGGCTTGCAGCAGGTTGATATTCACCACCTTCAGCTGACTGTGTTTTTTCTCCAGCATCCCGTCTAGAAAATGCAGATATTCGCGCACTTTCAACTCATCTTCAGGTGCATAATCAAAAATCCAGAAGCCAATTTCATTGCCCAGTCCTTGCCCGGTGAGAAACTCGGTGGAAAGAATTCGCTCTGGAATCTGGTTCAGACGCTCATGTATTTTTTGATTCATTGCTGCCCCTCTACAACTACCGCGTCCATAGCGACACTTCCATAGATCTTTTAATGCGTTGTTTATAATGTTCTTCCAACAGGCTACGCAGCTCTGCTCTGACGATCACACGCTGCAACTCCAGCTTACGGGTACTTTTTAAGTAACCGGCTTCTGCCAGCATGCGAAATACCACCTGCCCCATTTTTTTCTTGCTGGACTCTTTCCATTCACAGATATCAGGATCGCGTTGCGAACGCTCCTCCAGAAAATCTGACCAGATATAACTGTCCAAGTATTGCGCCTGGGAGATATAGGCATCCCTCATCACCGTTTCCATAAACTCAAGCAGCAACAGGTTGCGTTCCAGTGCGCCACAAAAAGCCACCTGGGTCGCCAGCTCATCATCGCCATCACGTAGTGCTTTCCAGAAATCAGGCTCCAAGCGCTCCAGACGCTTACGAATAGCGGTGGCATTGCGTTGAGCTGAAGCAGGCGTTCTTTTTTGCAGAATATTGTCAATCTGAATGGCCTGATGCCATTGTTCTGGAGTCGCTTCTCGTAATAACAGATCCGCGATCAGCCGACTTTCACGCACCATCAGGGAACCGCCAATCAGGTCACTGTCATAATGAAATTGTTCTAACATAGCCAATCTCCTATGAAGCTTGATCAAACAGGTAAGACGACAGCTTTTTGATATCTGAGCGTTGTAGTACCAAGGGATATTTCAAGGCATCATCCGCCTCAGCCAGCGTGATCGCGGCCTGATATCGCTGCAAGGTATAGTGAGCCAGGGCTTTTTTCACCGGAATCTGTAATCTGCCATCAGGCATGCCGAAGTCTTTTTCGACCAGCGCTTTTTGAGCTTCATTCAATTTTGGATTAGGGATCAGTGTCAGTACAATTTCTTCATGCCATTGCTGATCCTGAGCAGGGTCTACTGACTCAATCGCCACCACAACAGGTGTGCGATCAATTCTGGAGAGTAAAAAGTCCTTAAACTGCTTGCTCTGATGGCAATAGGCACGGACATGCCAGCGAAAACCGGTATACACCAGGGTGTGTGGGGAAATGATACGTTCATGCCACTGCGGATTCTGCATCGAGGCATAAATTATTTTTAAAGTGTTTTGGTTTCGGCAGGCACGCAAAACGTCCCGAATCACTTCAGGACGTACACTGCGATCAGGTAATTGAACTGCTGCAAGATTCGGTTCTGGTGTCGCAATCAGGGTATGCGATTCACTAACCAAACCTGACAGCATATTGAGATATTCATTGATATGTACGGTAGTCAGCACCGGTTGAAACGTGGCTTTAGGCACATAGCCTTTTACGGAGGGATCATGAACCAAGGCATCTGGGTTATACAGCGTATTGTAACGCTTGATATCCGCAGAAGCCTGCTGTCGACTGAGCCCAAACCAGCTCATTAAACGATTGGTAACCAAACGACCTTCCCAGTAAGCAAGCAGCTCGATCGCTCGCATTCGTAGCAGGACTTCATGCTTATCTGTCGTCATATACCAATCAGTCAATAAATAGCAGCTTTAAGATTACCCTACAGCAAATATACAGTAAACATTTTTGACGGTATTTAAAGGTAGTATTGCAATCACCAGATAAAAAATATACTAGTATCCTGATGATAGCCGTCAAAGTACGATCTCTAGCAGATCATGGATCCTAGTATAGCGCGTGAATTGAGCTAAGTTTTAGAATGAGAGCAATATGGGTTTTAGATTTCGTAAAAGTATTAAATTATTCCCGGGTTTTAAAATTAATCTGACCCATAAAGGCATCAGCAGTGCCAGCATTGGCAAACCTGGTGCTTCTCTAAATATTGGGAAAAAAGGTACGCGAACCAGTGTCGGTATTCCAGGTACGGGACTATCTTACTCTAAACACCAGCCTTACTCTAAAAAGACCCGTGTTCCACAACCGACATCGCTAGAACACACGGAATATAATCCTCAGAATTTAGAACAACCGAAGACAAAGATCTGGCCTTGGATTATTTTTGGAATATTGTGTTTTATGGTGGGTGCCGTCATTTTTTAGCAAGAACAGCATTGTATTTTAATCAAAAAAAATGCCCACACGGATGAATGGGCAAACTAAGGAATTAATATCCTTCAGAAACTCCAGCGCAATTCTCGCTACTTTCAGTAAGCGACTCTGGCTCAATCATGATGGTCTGACTCAATCGAATCGAGGTAAATCGATCCATCACAATTGGAGCAGAAATTATGCTTGAATACATTCTTGAATGATGCTGAAAAGTCTTTGGGTTTTGATCAATAAATAGAAGTGCCGATGACTACCCTCAACTTTACTTATTTTCAGATAGCAACCAATCGAGAGCACTCATTTTTACAATACCATTATAATTTGCTTCAGTCCCTATCGTGTCTAAGGTAAGTAAATATTTGGGATACGAATCAGAAATTTTCTGTAATGGACGTAACTCTCGGCTGAGTGTCTCCTCATTGAGCGTTTCTAATGCCACCTGATAATAAGTTAAATTCTGTAAAGTATCGACAGCAACAAAATCAATTTCATATTCATCAACCCGCCCTACATAGACCGTATAACCTCGTCTGACAAGCTCAAGATAAATCACATTTTCTAAGATATGACCTTGATCAGCATTAGCATCAGGCAACATAATCCGGCGCAATCCGACATCAACTAAATAGTATTTTTCAGAGGATTGTAATAACTCACGCCCGCGTACTTTAAATTGTGCAGCACTATAAAATAACAAACTGTCCTGTAAGCCCTGAATATAGCGTTTTACTGTTTCAAATGAAATTTTAACCCCACTTGAAACAAAGGTATTTTTAATTTTATTGATGGAAATAGGTGAGCCTGTCACGCTTGCCAAATATCTTGCGACACGCTCAAGAGAGTTAATATCGGCAGTATTCAAACGGGGAATAACATCTTTAAACATTACACTGGCATAGACCGCTTGCAAGTAATCATAAGTTTCTTGCTGGCTAGTCATGGCAAGCGTATAAGGGAAACTACTGCGCGTATACATGGCATACAAATCACGATTGGATAATTGTTGGATGATCGGATTATTTTCAATATGCCACTGTTTAAATTCTTGGAATGACAAAGGTAGAACATGTTGCTCGATATAGCGTCCTGTAAGTAAAGTCGCAAGTTCTCCACTTAGAAAGAATGCGTTTGAGCCTGTAATATATAAATCGATATAATCCCGAACATATAAAGAGTCGACCACTTTCTCAAAATTGGTAACATGTTGTATTTCATCTAAAAAAACATAGTTTTTTTTACTTTTATCAACTTTGGACAATACATAATCATGTAGTTTACGGTAATCGGTGAGTTCTTCAAATTCCATAAATTCGAAATTGATAGCAATGATGTTTTCGGCTTGTACACCCTGTGCTTTTAGGTCTTGTTGAAACATCGCCAATAAGGTGGATTTTCCAGAGCGACGCACACCTGAAAGTACTTTAATGACATCACGGTCTTGCCATGTATTCAGAAATTTTAAGTAGCCATCACGTCGAATATTAGCGCTTCTCATTGTTTACACTTAGAATCTAAAGTTTTAATAAATTCTATCAAAGTTTAGAACGTATATGTAAATATATTTAATTTTAGAAAAAGTTTAAAGGTTAAGTGAAACATTCAAAACTACTGTTGAAGTATGCAAACAGCAGATCTGATGAAAATCCAAATTCTGTCTTTTTGATTATTTTCCATGTCATGTTATGTCATTGATGCTGCGACTTAACTGCTATATAAATTAAGTGAAAAGTAAAAGGAACTAAGATGTTAACTAGAGTGGAACTCATTTTTGTTGTGCTGATGGTCTCAGCCTTAATCCTCATTGCTTATGAAATGCTAAAAGGTTTATTTTAGGGCATCTATACAATTTTTGATCAAAAAAAAGCCCACAGAGGGAATCTATGGGCGAAACTAAGGACCTTGACGGTCATTCAGAAACTACAGCCAGCTTCTGGTTGTGATTCTGAACTGAATTAAAAATAACCACATTGGCTGAATGTATCAAAAGTTAAATCATGTGATTAATCATTGATACATATGCAAAAATGAGATCATCGCTCTGCTGATCAATACAGTAATTCACCAAACAAATCCGCTCTAATCTCTTCCAGACTCAGATCTGATTTCATTCTATTACAGATGGGATGAACCAGCAGACCATTCTCTAGAACGCCTTGCCCACCTACGGCTTTGGCAATCCGATGATCCGATTCAGTAGAATCAAGATAGATCAATCCATCACAAATGAGGCAAAAGTTATGATTACCCACCAGAAAATTGTGCTTAAGCAGACTCTTGGTTAATGCCGAAAAGACCTTGGGCTTTGACCGAGAAATTGGACTAATCGACTCCACATATCCCACCACATGCTTGACCACTGCATCATCATAACCACCCAAAAATCTTTCGACATAAAACTCGTTAAAGTTTATGTACTTGAAGGCCTTAGACATGGACAGAATAAAGGTATTCAGGCATTCCTCATCATCAAAATCAACTTCCATTTCCAAGCTTAAGCAAATAAAGGCTTTATAGACAATTTGTAGCCGATCATAGCCCTTGATACCACTGCCGAACTTGCCGACCGTTTCAGTGGTCGCCACGGGGAAATTAGCAATCAAGAACTCAATACTACGGCGTACCCGGGTGAAGTCTTTGAAACTAATCGTTCGATGATGAATCTGCATGCGGCTTTCATGAATTTCATACACAATTGAAAACCATGCAAGAAAAGAAGTAATCTGAAAACGCTGGTCCTTATAAAAATATAAGTATGGATGAAAGCCCAAACTCGGAACCCCAGTATTTTTTACAGGCGTCGCTATTCTGCAAAGAATGGTCAACAGATGCGACATCAGGTTTTCAACGCGTTCCCCCTGATTCAGACTCATAATATTATGAATCTGATCACCCGCAATGATATTCATCAACTCATTGACCAAGCCAATTTTTTTGCCATGACTCATTTCATTGTCTAATAAAATGGTCGAAAAAAGTAGCTGGTGGATCCTCTCCCCTAACTCAATCAACTCATTTAAACGTGTATATTGGAGCTCTTCTAGGTTAGATTTATTGTCATTGATATAACAACAGGCATAGATCGCATAATACGCGTCACTACCGCGATTTCTTAGGTGATATTCCTCATATTTATCTAAACGTTTAGTATCTGAGTTAATCGATTGAAATACCCGTCGCGCATCTTCCGGAGTTCCCAGTACCTGCCTGAAACTGATTTTAATATCGCCTAATTTCGATTTTTTTTCTGCAAATTCGGCATCAGTACAAATTTTTTGAAAATCAGCAAGATCTCCTAAATAATTGCGGAGGTAACGAATATCTTGTTTTTGTTGATCATTGAAATTAGGTGCTTGAGGGACTTGCTCATCCGCAAAATATCTATTGATCCATGCATAAATACAGGAAAGACGATGTGCCCCATCAATAATGTAAATATTGCCGTGTATATCTTTCCAATACAAAATGCATAAATTGATGTTTTGATCTTCTGTGCAATCCTCAATAAAGTTTGCAATTTCTTGCACGCTCCAACATTCCGTAGAACGCTGGTTATCCGCCTTAAATAAACATTTGATGATTGGATGCTTTTCAAAATCAGTCAGTGCAACTTCAAAATTGTCACGCTGCATTGAAGGTGACATTTCTTCTGGCAACATGACTTTACGCTGAATAATATTGGTCAATAGTCGTGTAGAACCCATTTCTTATTTTCTCCAAGCAACACTTTCCTACTTTCGCTCAAGTACGAAATTTGAAAATGTATATAGTTCGATTTGGTTAAAGCTGTGAATTAAATGACCGTCAATATCCAGTCAGCGCTAACAAAAGAGACCTAAGAGAAATGGGGGGATTAGATAATAAAATCTTCATGTTTAGTACCTGTAGTTTAGAATTAACTATCTACAACCATCTTTTCCACGAGATGGAGGTAGACCAAACAGGGGTGGAAATACCGCACTACAGAAGACGGCCAGTCATAGACTGCCCTGCCTGGCCTACCATAATGGCAAACTAAGCATAATAAGCACAAAAAACCGCTAAAGCGGTTTTAATGCTTCTGTAGTAATTTTCAGGTTTCCACGCCCGATTACAGATTTTGCTGTAACGTAATTATCATATGGGTATCTTTTTCTTTGGTCAAACCGAATTAGAATTTTTTTATTCATTTTTAAATAAAAAAATATAAATCGATAACATATGGATCAAATTGAAAGCAAAGAACAAATCAAAGTCGCTGATTCCTAGGCCCCTTAGGTTGAACGATATATGCTTAGGCTATTTGCACAAGGAAGGATGCTATCTTTAAGTGAAAGAGGACTCCACCCGACAGTCAGGGTGGAGGTGAATTTCACAGATTTTAACCTTGTTGGTTTTGAATGTATTTCTTAATAATATCTAAGGGCGCACCACCGCACGACCCTGCAAAATAAGATCGTGACCATAAAACAGGTTTTGCATAACTACCACGTAAATCTAAAAATTCATTCCGCATTCTTCTGCTTGTTACCGATTTTAAATTATTCACCAACTTACTAAGCTGAACAGTTGGTGGGTACTGAATAAGCATGTGAACATGGTCAGCCTCACCATTACATTCTTTTAGCTCTGCATCAAAATCTTTGCATATTTCGGCTACACACTCACTAAAATACTTATGATGTAGATCATTTAGAATTTTCTTTCTATACTTTGTAATAAATACTAAGTGTACGTGTAAGTTAAAGGCTGAATGGCGGTTTTTATAGATTTCAGTCATTGTTTGATTGTTCGTTTAATGATAGCATTTGATTATATTAACACATACATACTCATTTATGAAAATCAACAAAGCGTATAAATTTAGGCTTGAGCCTAATGCAGAGCAGGAGCTTGTTTTAAACAAGTTGCTTGGCTCTGCACGTTTTGTTTGGAATCAAATTTTAGCTGTATCGTTCGAGATGCTTGCTAATAATGAGCGAATCAACAAAGTTAATTTAGTCAATAAAATTCCTGAATTACGAAAAAAACCTGAGTATGCTTTTCTAGAAAATAGTTCAAATGGCGTTTCACTTCAACAAAAAGTGCGTGATCTTGGTGATGCCTGGGGGAAGTTCTTTGACCCGAAAGAACAAGCCAAGTTAAAGCAAAAACCATTTAAAGCCAAAAAACCAAGATTCTTTAAATTGCCTGATGGTCGTGAAGTCCAACTTAGACCACTCATGCCACGATTCAAAAAGAAATCTAATGGCTGTGATTCCATTCGTATTGTTCAATTCAATAGATACTGTTGGGTTAAAGGCAACCAAGTTAAGTTACCTAATGACATTGGCGTTGTGAAATTCAGAAAATCACAAAATATTGTGGGTGAGATTAAGAACGTCACAATCTCCAAGCATGTCGGGAAATGGTATGTGTCATTTGGTGCTGAAAATACGGTAGAAGCACCAGTCCATCCATCGAAATCAGCCATTGGCATTGATTTAGGTATTAAAAAGTTAATTACAACGTCTAGTGGTCAAGTATTCGACCCGATCAATAGTTTCAAGGCCAATCAAGTAAAGTTGGCTAGGCTTCAGCGCAAGCTGAGAAAGAAAAACAAGTTCAGTCAAAATTGGAAAAAGCTGAATCTCAAGATCAATACATTACACCATCATATTGCCAATATTCGGCATGACTACTTGCACAAAGTCACCACAACGCTCAGCAAAAACCACGCAATGATCGTAGTTGAGGACTTAAAAGTAGCCAATATGTCGAAGTCAGCGAAAGGCTCAATCGAGAAAAAAGGAAAGAATGTTAAAGCCAAGTCCGGCTTAAATAAATCAATCCTGGATCAAGGTTGGTCAATGCTTGTTAATATGTTGGTGTACAAACAGCAATGGCGAGGTGGTTTACTCGTTAAAGTTGACCCTAAATATACAAGTCAGACTTGTAGTTCATGTGGTCACGTTGCAAAAGAAAATAGGCTCACTCAGGCAAACTTTAGTTGTGTCGAGTGTGGCTTTAGCGAGAATGCAGATATTAATGCTTCTCGCAACATTTTAGCGGTGGGACACACCGTTTTGTCTGTCGAGGGAAGATGCGGTAAAGATCGCCCTGTGAAGCAGAAAGCAAGTGAAATCCGTGAGGAAGTCACCTAAGAGCTTTTGCTTTTAGAATCCCCCACTTGAACATCGTGAAAGTGGTGGGAGTATGTCAAACGGCTTCTAGCAGCATATTAAATGCAAGGTATGATGTAGTCAGGTAAATGATATTTATGCACACGTAGCTGTCTTGAACAAATTCACAGAATTTGGCTGCACTTATACCCAAATTGTCACTTGAATTTAGCTCAATTAGGGTAGCGCTGTCTTTCAAAACTTTATGTAATAAAGCGTGCGTAAGTCATATTTACTTAAATTCTGATATGATCTCTAATCACCAAATATCGTACACTCAACCATGCTAGTACCCATCGCACGGCGCTTAATGACGCTTGTTGAGACATAATTCTAAAATAATCATATTTATTATGTTTCATCACTATCGGAAAAAACTGATGTTCTGTAAGGATTGAAAGCATAGGTTCATCCTCTGCCGTAAAATGCATCAATACTTTTGTTACATTACTTTCATACAACCATTTTTTTATTAACCAATTATAAGTTTCTGATTGGTTTTGTTCTAAATAATCAAATCGCTCTAAAATCTCTTGTGCAGAATTAAAATCTACAGCACTGAGTAATTCAGGCAAACGTGCTAACTTTCCTTGTGTCGATAATGGATGTCTTCCTATATTTGAACCACGTTTACCTGACGGAATGTTTGCCATCATAATTAAAGCTTTCTTCCAGGACTCAATATCTAATCGTGGCTGCCCCTGCCCAGAAATAAGATACCGCTCAATATCTTCAAACTTTTGAAATAATTCGTGTTTAATTACTTTTCCAGTCGAATTCCCTCTTTTTTGAGCATAGATGACCCACCTCTGACTTTGTCTTTTTTTGAGTACATATTTTTCGATGGTGTCTCTCAACTCATATTTTAGATTACCATTCTGTTGATGAATCGCTTGGAAATGCCTGAATAAATTACTCCGACTCATGACTCGCTTAAAAAATGCAGTATGTAAATTGGGTTGCTGTTGTTGCATGCTATAGGCATAAGTAGCCAGAAATAAGATATGAACATAATGCTTTAATGTTGTCGATTCATGTAAATGTCCAAGCACTCGACTAATCGCCTTAATCCCTTGCCCAACCTGTCCTTCATTGCCTACTAGCGTATTAAATTGCTCATTCGATGGCATCCAATTTTGTAGCCATGGCAATTCTATCGTGAGCGCTTTAAAATCCACCACTGTTTGCAAACACTTTAAAGTATATGTACTTGCAAACGTATGTCTTAAATGATGTAAGCTGAGATCAACATCTCCAGTGACTTTCTTTAATATTTGAGATATTTGAGCAAAAAAAGGCCTATGCTCACTATTCTCATCAGACATTAATATCGAATATTTTTTATTCTTATAAATATCATTTAATCCATTTTGAATCGTCTGACTTAATAAATTCATCGGAACAACACGTTCTGATCCAAGTGTTTTTAACTGATGCTCACCATAAGGACGAATTCGGAGCATATCCTCATCAATATCTAAGGGCCGTAAATGAAGTGTCTCTGAACGGCGTACACCCATCGCTGCAGATAAACGAAAATGACGCTGAATCTCTAGACGTAAAGCAGCATCATTCACCCCAGATTCTACAGATTGTAATATTTGAACGATCTGCTGCACTTCATTTTTTGAAAAAACTTTAGCACTTGCTTGATGCGCTGTACGCTTGTGTAACTTTATACGATTATCATTTAACTGAATTAAAAAATCTCTAAAGCGATTCCACGCAGCGAGATGCTTGCGGTGTGGAAAATGCTCTTGCGTCAACTCCATCCATTTTTGAAATACATCTTCATTAATCTGGCTATCTTTTGTTAAATCTTCTGAAAACCCCAATATACCTGCACTGACGATGGCCAAATGTAGATGAATCATATTTCGATTCTGTAGACTTAACTCTTCTGCATCACAGCGTAAAATCAGCCATCGCACAAAGCACGTTAATAAATTGACTGAGTAGTGATTCGTTTCATTATTGGCAAGCTGTTTAAGCCAAATGCTTGATCTAGATTCACCTTTTAGTTGCTGAATCATCGCTAAAATATCAGACAAATGGAGTTGCTCATCGTCTATTTCTATTTCACTTTCTGGCTCAGTGCTATCTAAATTTGTGGTTAATTTTTCATATTCGAATAAGCGTAATAATTCATTTATTGAAAGATCTTCAGTCAGGACTTGGCCTGATATATAACCTGCAATCAGCGGAGTGCTATTTAACATCACATTTTGCTGTAAAGCTTTCAACCATTGAGCTAACGATAGAGTTGACTTAACCCCTATTTGTTTTAAATATGTATTAAAACACTTTTGCCAAGCCGTTCTTTGTTGATTTCTTGGCTGTGCTAAAATCTCTTTTAATCGGGGCTGTAGATACTGTCGGCCTACTAAAATCAACGTCGAGACATAAGGACTTAACAGTACTGTACGGCGTATCTTCGTCACAGATCTATCATTATTCACTGTCAGTTCAACGAGCCGACTATTCCCCATAGCGACTATATGTTGATCAGAAGCAATAAACTCCAACATCGCTTGTAAATGGCTCACTCTGCACAGTTGTGAATACATGGAGAGTACAACCAGCAAACGTCCTATTTCAACATCACAATTTTGATGTTCAGGTAAATGTTCTAAATCCTTCTGAATAAAATCAAGTAAGTTTTGTTCAATATAACCCCATGTACTAAAACTATTTTCAGATGTCAGCCATGTACGATTAGCTTTTTGAGGAAGTTGAACGAATAAAGGAATTTTCGTTTTATCGCGAATATAAGCACAATATGCCTTGATCGCTTCTGGCAAATCAATATTTGTATTTTTAGCTAAATGGGAAGCTAATACATGTCCAAGCTCTAAAGCTACTTGTGGCTCAGGATTTTCCCCAAAGATCAACGGACAATAGGACTTATACTCTGAGTTTTTCAGCCATTCTTTTACATCATTTTCTGAATATTGTATTCTCGGCTTCGTCTCTACTTGAGCTGTTTTAGTCTCTTGGGTTAAAACAAATGTTGGAATATGCTTGATTTTAAAAAAATCAAAACCTTCAAGACATTCGAAACCTAATTGTTTTTGCAGGTTTTCTTGTACATCAAGCCACTGTTGTTTAAAAACTGATACAGGAAATACAGATAACATATCCCATGGATGACGCCCCCGTATCCAGTGCCCAAGTCCAGCATCCTTGAACCGTCCAGGTAACTGATTATGATCAGAGCGAACCAACTTCCGTGCCCAATTTCTAACTAAACCTTCAATCTGATGAGGATCACAAAGTTGCATAGCATAAGATGATAAATCAACACGTGGTTCAACTTGCTCCCCCAGCATTACCATCAAACCACGTAAACCTTGAATCTGTTTGATCAACGCTGGCGTCAATGGTACATAACGATCGGTTGATTCATCTTGATGATGTTTATCTTGAATCAATGCCCAGCCTTGCTGACTGATCCACTTTGGAAAGGGTTGCTTAATTCCTCGTCCTGCAGTTGCAAGATTCATCCATAATGCTGTATACAAGGTTAAGTTATCAAAGAGCACCTGCCAATTTTTCTGTTCATAAGCCTGATTTATTCTGTTTTTTATTCGTGTAATTTCATTTTGTATTTCAACAATCTTTATTCCAATCGGGCTACCCACGCGTTCACTTGAAGTGTGTATGTATTGAGGAATATCAATTTTTATCGTTCTTAAACAATCAGCCCATAATTGCTCAAGTTGCCTCTGTTCAAAAGAGGCATAATGAATCAAGTTATCATAATTTCGACCTGATGCATTCGTCACTGCTTTAACGACAGCTAAATCACCTTGGCTATGATCATATAACAACCGTGGAAGAATATCTCGAATGCTTTTGAGGCTGATTTCTAGCTCTTGAGGTAAACGGTTAATCAGTTCACTCACGTCACGTTCAACTGCCATATGACGTTTTGTAATCCCAAGATTTTTGACTTGACTCACCAAATCATTGAGTTCACTTGGTAAAACCAAATGTAATTCATTGGTCCATGGCACATGAAATTTAGAATGTTCTGGTTTTTTTTTGAGTGTCGGTGTCCCTGCAAACACACTTAATACATATGCAGATAAAGTATGATCATACTGAATAGCAATATTATTCTGATCTGCATTTCGACTAAAACGAGGCGCTGTTAATTCAGTAACCGAACGTCCTGTGAGTAAACTCAATATTAAAGCTAATTTTGCGCGTAAGATTAAGCTGGCATCAGTATGAGATGGTTGACAGAGCCTAAATACTTCTTGAATTGAATTTAAGGACAATCGCGATTTGGTCCAAACTAAACCAACATTTGCAGCTTCAATATGTTGAGAAGTAGACTTAGATGCATAAAGCCCTCGAATTAAATCGGATTGTTCTGCCAAAAAAAATCTAAACAAGGGCTCCAATGGTGTTTCATCTTCTTCAATCTCATCATGCTCAAATACATCAGAGACTAGACCACGATGAATTTCATCTACATCCTCTAAAGGTTGGATAGCAATACTTAATGAACCATATCGTTGCAGGATCAATTTTTTGTGCTTTAACCCTATACAGTGTACAAACTCTGGACGTTTCTTCTTATTTTTTAGAGGATTGTTTTCCCAAATTTGGGATAAAAATAGCTTTAATGGATAAAAAACTTCTTTAAATCGTTTATCTTCAGAACGATCGGACATTGAACGAATCCATTGTTCCGGTCCGTTTTGAGTGATTAAGTCTTTGACTCGTTCTAAAATATCCTCATGACTTGGATCACCCAACAGCCTAATCGCTAAAAAGGCATTGTACACACGAGATCCTTTTTGATCTTTCAGCTTTATGCTTCCATCACCCGTTAAATAACTACTATAAAGCTCTAGAGTATGTACTTTTTTTTGAAAGTGAAAGATTTGGTCTAAAAACCACCTTATTACCGTATTAAAACTCTCATTATTTTGACTTATTCCTGCTTTAATCAATAGCAAGTCACAAATACCACTGTCTCCAGTGTAGGGGCGTAATGGCGTAAGTATATTATTTCTATCTGTTGTTTCTGAGAAGAAATGTGAATATTTCTTCTCAGAATCCTGTAATCTACTAATGATCTTTAACGTATTAAGCTCATCACGAAATTCTGATAATTCATCATCCCCAATCAATGTGAAGATTCGCTGACAAATGACAACAATGCCAGCTAAGCTATAGTGTGCACGCAACAAAAATAATGCTTGGATCAGTTGTTCTTTTTCTATATTTTCATTCTGATTAATACATTCTAGGAGCTGCACCAAATACTCATTCATGAACTACTCCGAATACGATAGACCCATGCCTTCTTCCAGTCTGTTAAGGCTAAAGCAACTTCTGCAGTTGGTGCCGCACAAACAATTTGCTGCTGATGTTTTTGATAAAGTTCCTCCAATTGAGGTAAAAATACAAAAAAGTCAGCTAAATGAAAATATGGTTGCACAGATTTTCCAAGCTCTTTCACTTTAATTCTTTCTAATGGCAAAAGCTTCTGGGCGATATAACCAGCTAAAACATTTTCGATTAAAAAATTACCACTCACCACCGGTGATGCCCAATTAACCAATTCTTGAACAAAGGAAATCGGCAGCTTTTTCAAAAAATGCTGTGTATTTAAAAATAAAATCATTTCTTCTGGATCTAAACTCTTTAGTCGAAGTTGGCCTGCAACCACCATCTTGTCCTGTGCTTTATCCACTTTACCCCAGTGCCTTCTTTTCACACTATCCTTTAGAGTTTTTACCTTACATAAATCCCTATCGACAGCAAGCAGTAACTTACGATATATCGCGAGCAGTAGTAAGGCTTGATTTTTAATTTTTTTTGAAGACTCAGTGCTCATTTCCTCATTGAGTAACATCATTTTCAAAACTAAAACTGGGCATGGTTTTTCAAACCTACCTTCAGATATTGTTAATGCATCAATGAGCAATGGTGTCATCATTTTTTCTGCACAGGTAAATTATTTTTAGCGTTACAATAATAGAATAACACAGTCCCAAAATTAACAAAATTAATTCAAATAGATTTTATATTTAATAAAAAAGTATTTGATTTATATGATTTATTTACTAACTTTGTTTTTATACTAAATCAAAGTTTAATCAGACTTTGCACAAAGCCAGTGACCATACGTAAAGATAGACGGAATAAGGATTTAATCATTAAGCAGCATTGGATAGCTGCGTCGGAGTAGGTTTGATTTCGTCCTTGTTTGCCTTTTGATGGCGCATACCATTGCGTAGCAGGATCAAACCAAATGGCAATATTTCCGCGACTCATGAGTGCTCGGTTATATGCGGGCCAATTGGTTGTGCGGTAGATTTTGTGTGTAGGCTTCTTCATTTGAAAATTATATCGCTGAAAAAGCCTTTACAGATAGGTTTGTGCAACAAAGCCCTTAGTTGAAAAAAACTTTTAGATTTCATGCTCACACACCACCTAAAACGAAAAATATCTAATTAATTTTACAGGCTTTTAATTTAAGGTTTTATTCTACCCACTCGCAATATCAACGTTTAGTATCACGACTCACTAACTCATTAACTAAATATGGAGCAGTACGGCTATCTTGATTTTCTGTTATTTGTTTTGGTGTTCCTGCCACAACAATATTCCCACCAGCATTTCCAGCACCTGGTCCCACATCAATCACCCAATCTGCTTGTGCAACGGCACGCATATCATGCTCAATCATAACCACGGTATTACCCGCATCGACTAATCGCTGCAATTGAACTAACAATCGATCTACATCTGATGGATGCAAACCTGTAGTTGGCTCATCAAGTATATACAGTGTATTTCCACGCTGATTGCGTTGCAGCTCGGTCGCCAATTTAATACGTTGCGCTTCTCCACCAGATAGTTCAGTCGCTGGTTGCCCTAAACGTAAATAACCAAGGCCAATTTCCTTTAATAATTGTAGTGAACGAGCAATCGAGACCTCTCCATCAAAAAAATCACGTGCTTCATTGACGGTCATTCCTAATACTTCAGCAATATTACGTCCATTCCAGCGAATTTTCAGAGTGTCATCATTATATCGAGCACCATGACATGTCGGACAAGGGGCATATACACTTGGCATAAACAATAATTCTACACTGACAAAGCCTTCACCTTCACAAGTTTCACATCGCCCTTTAGCCACATTAAACGAAAAACGTCCAGCATCATAATGAGCTTGGCGAGCTTCAGGAGTCCCAGCAAATAACTTTCTAACATGATCAAATAAACCCGTATAAGTTGCCAGATTAGAACGTGGAGTACGGCCAATTGGTTTTTGATCAACTTGTACCAGACGCTGTATAGCCTCCACATCACCAGCTAGAGAACCCTGTGTAACCTCGGTAACCAACATTCCTTCATTTAAAGGATTATTTTCATTATTGTTTTCAGTTTCAGATTCATTGCCTAAATATGAAAGTACTAACTCGGGTAAAGCTTGAGAAACGAGACTAGATTTACCTGAACCTGAAATACCTGTAACTGCTGTAAGTACACTAAGAGGTATACGAGCATCAATATTATGCAGGTTATGTCGGTAAATATTGTTAAGTTCAAGCCAACCAGAGGGTGTACGTCCATAACTTTGAGTAACTGGGATTTTATTAAATAAATAACTTGCAGTACGTGAAGCTGAAATCTCACTTAAACCCTGAGGTACTCCACTATATAAAATATTACCACCTTGCTCTCCTGCATCTGGTCCAACATCCACTAACCATTGAGCACGACGCATGAGCTCTAAATCATGCTCTACAACAAATACGGAGTTTCCAGCGTCTCTTAATTTATCGAGAGAATCATATAATGACTGACTATCTGAAGGATGTAATCCCGCAGATGGTTCATCCAGTACATAAACTACACCAAATAGCATAGAACTTAATTGTGTTGCTAACCGCAAACGTTGTAACTCTCCCGCTGAAAGAGTCGGTGTGGCTCTATCTAATGTTAGATAACCAAGACCTAACTGGCGTAATTGATTTAAATGCCTCATCACACCATTTGCTAAACGCTGGGCAGCAATTTTCTTTTCATCTGAAAGTGCTGACGTACGTCTTACATCTGGAGATACAGAATGCACTGCTCTACCTGTTGTTGCTCGTTCAGATCTATCAAGTTGGGTTACTTTATTATTAGTCTTTTCTCCAGCATCATGAGCGTCGAAATTGCCAAGAACAATGGGCTCAAGCAGGCAAGTTAACTTATCCAAAGAAAGTTGCATAAACTCACCAATATCTACTCCAGCAAAGGTAATAGATAAGGCTTCTGCTTTAAGGCGTTTACCATGACAGGAAGGGCATATTTTTCCTTCCATAAAACGTGAAACACGTTTTTTCATCAACGTACTTTGGGTATTAGCAAAAGTATGAAGGACATAGCGACGAGCACCAGTGAAAGTGCCCATATAGCTGGGTTCTAGTTTACGTTTAAGTGCAGATTGAGTCTCAGCGGGGCTTAAACCAGCATAGACAGGAACTGTTGGGGTTTCTTCAGTAAATAAAATCCAGTCTCTATCCGATTGCGGTAAATCTTTCCATGGTCGATCAACATCATACCCTAGGGTTACTAGGATATCGCGTAAGTTTTGCCCGTGCCAAGCAGGTGGCCATGATGCGATAGCTCTCTCACGAATACTGAGTGTTGGGTCAGGAACCATTGTCGATTCTGTAACTTCATAAATGTGACCTAAACCATGACAGGTAGGACAAGCACCTTGAGGAGTGTTCGGTGAAAAGTCCTCGGCATATAACATTGGCTGATCGGCAGGATATGCACCAGCACGCGAATAAATCATTCGCACGAGATTTGATAAAGTTGTTACACTTCCAACAGAAGAACGGGTATTACTTGCACCACGTTGTTGTTGCAATGCTACTGCTGGTGGTAGACCATCAATAGCATCAACATCTGGTACTCCGGCCTGATCTATTAAGCGTCTTGCATAAGGTGCAACAGATTCGAAATATCTTCTTTGTGCTTCAGCAAAAATAGTTCCAAAAGCAAGTGATGATTTTCCTGAACCCGATACACCTGAGAATACAACAAGTGCATTTCTTGGGATAGAAACATCTACATCCTTAAGGTTATGCTCACGTGCACCTCGAACTTCAATACAATTATTAGATAAAATAATGTTATTGTGTTCACCAAAAGAATGTATCTTCATGTTTCTACGAGCCTGTAAATTATTTTGTGTAAGTCTCATTTTTTATAAATGATCTTTTAATCGATCATCGAACTGAATCGTAAACCAATTCATTGCTAAACGCCAATTTTGAATTGGCATGGTCCATTTTTTAGCAGCATTTGAAGTTGCTAAATAAATGACCTTTTTCACTGAATCATCAGAAGAGAAGATCTTTCTCTTTTTAGTTGAATGGCGGATCACGCTATTCAATGATTCAATTGCATTTGTTGTATAAATCGCATGACGTATTTCAGCAGGATAGCTAAAGATCGTTCGGATATTTTCCCAATTTGCCCGCCAGGATTCTCCAATTTTTGGATACTGGTGATTCTATTGATCGCAGAAGATATCTTGGGACTTTAAAGCATTTTCCTCTGTACTTGCCTGATAGATCGCCTTCAATCCTGCTGTTACAACTTTGTAGTCCTTCCAGCTCACAAATCTCAGGCTATTGCTTACAACATGTACGATACACAGCTGGATATCAGTATGAGGGTAGACAGAGGCTATCGCATCAGGAAAGCCCTTTAGTCCTGAGAAGCGCTGCTTCGCAAGGCAGGCTACAAGAATATCTTGCACTCCTCGATTTTTAAGCTCTGTCATGACTGATAGCCAGAATTTGGAACCTTCTGTTTGAGCAAGCCACATGCCAAGAAGTTCTTTTTGGCCATCCAGGTTAATGCCTAATGCTAAATAAACTGATTTATTGATTACTGTTGAATGCTGACGAACCTTAACAACAATGCAATCTAAATAGACAATAGGATAAAGACTATCGAGTGTTCTATTTTGCCATTCTGTCACTTGTTCAATGACAGCATCCGTCACCTTACTAATAAGGGAGGCAGATACATCGGCATCGTACATTTCTTTAAAAAAGCAACAATTTCTCTATTTGTCATTCCTTTCGCATATAGCGAAAGAATTTGATCATCCATGCTAGTAATGCGTGTTTGATGCTTCTTAATAATCTGTGGTTTAAAAGAGCCGTCACGATCACGAGGGATATCTAAAGCAAGCTGCCCATCTTGTGTTAGAACTGTTTTGGAGCTAAAACCATTACGTGCATTAGATCCTTTCTTAGGTTGATGCTTTTCATAGCCTAAATGTTCAGAAAGCTCAGTATTCAGAGCGGTTTCGATCATGAAATTTTTAAATATGGCTGTCATTTGGTTTAAATCTTCAGGAGTTTTTAAACCTTTAGCTAATTCAGCTGCCACACTTTTGATTGTAGCTTCATCCATGTGAAGTACCTCTTTTTATTATCCTCAATAAGATAAATAAAAATTAAGTACTTACACAAAATTTAGAACAGTCCCACAACTCATTTTGTTGAACTATATCTGTACAACAACTCTACCTCGAATTTTTCCATCTAAAATTTCATTTGAAATATTTAAAGCATCTGTTAACTGAATTTCAGTCGTTACTGTTTCTAATTTTGTTTGATCTAATTCTGTAGCCAAACGTTCCCATGCTTCTTTTCTTAATTCGATTGGTGCCATCACGCTATCAATTCCATATAAGGTAATCCCTCTTAGAATAAATGGAGCAACTGTTGCTGGAAAATCCATTCCGCCTGCCAAACCACACGCAGCAACTGCACCACGATATTTTGTACTAACACATGCATTGGCTAAAGTATGGCTTCCAACAGTATCAATTACGCCAGCCCAAACCTCTTTGTTTAATGGCTTTCCTGGGGAAGATAATTCAATACGATCAATAATTTCACTCGCACCTAGATAGGTTAAATATTCTGACTCTTGAGGTCGACCAGTTGAAGCTGTAATCTCATAACCAAGATGATTCAAAATAATAATGGCAATACTACCTACTCCACCATTTGCACCTGTCACTAAAATTTTTCCATCACTTGGTTTAATACCATGTTTTTGTAAAGCCATAACACACAACATTGCGGTATAACCTGCTGTACCAATAACCATCGTATCTTTAAAAGAAAAAGCAGAAGGTTTTTGTATGAGCCAATCACCAGAAACAGTGACTTGCTCGGCTAGCCCTCCAAAATACTTTTCACCCACTCCCCAACCGTTCAGTAGAACTTCATCTCTTTTTTTCCATGCTGGATGTTTTGATTCAATCACAACACCCGAAAAATCGATGCCTGGGGTCAAAGGAAAACTACGCACCACTGGTGAACGCCCAGTAATGGCTAAAGCATCTTTATAATTGAGTGTTGAATATTTGACTTCGACTCTAACCTCTCCTTCTTGTAAAGGCTTTGATGCAATCTCAGTAATTTGTGATGTGTAACCAGCTTCATCTTTAGTAATTACAATACCTTTGTACATAGAACTTCCTCTCTATTTAATTAGACTGCTTGTCTAGAATTAATTAAAAAATAAATACAGACATCTGCATTTATTTTTTTAATTAACTTTTTACGTGATTTTGTTTTTTTACAGCTAAAGTAAACAAGCGATAAAATGCTTCTAAGGGACTTGTTGATTTGACCAAACGCGCTCTTAGAACTGCACCTTCCCACCCAATCCAAAACTGATAAGCAGCTTCATCGCAATCAGCTAGGCTATATTGTGAATTTGACTGATGGAGGCAATCAGAAACTAATTTCTCCCATACCTTAAAGATACTTTCGATTCGGGCAATGATTCCTTGTGGCAAATACGACACTTCTTGTCCTAAGTTACCTAAAATACAACCTCGTTTAAAATCATATTTTTGCATTTTTTCACCCGCATCTTTTACAAAATTTTGCAGCTTTTCTAGTGGGGAAAGATCAGTTTGACTTAAAAACTTATTCAATCGCTTCACAAAATAAAGTTCATAAGCATCTAAGACTTCTAAAATAAAAGCCTCTTTATTTACAAAATAATGGTAGAAAGACCCTTTAGGAACTTGGACTGATTTCATGAGATCGTCCAAGCTCATAGCATTCATTCCACGTTCGGTCAGTAACTCGATACCTCGGTGGATTAAAACTTCTCTAGTGTCTGCATAGTTACAACCGTGTTTGGTTGGTCGACCACGTGGTCTTTTGGGTGAGGAAGAATAATTCATATAATAAAAATAGACTATGTGACTAGAAATAACAACAATAAGATTATTTGATTGAAAATTTTATCTAAACGTCATCTAGTTCTCTTTTTTCACAGTACTTAGTCATTCATATAAATGCTCTTAAAAATCTTATAAGTTCATGAACTAATTTTTTATAAATTTCTATTATTTTTTTTCAAAATATTGAAATTAATAAATATATTGTAAAAATAATTTATAAACTAGATTTTAGGTAAACATAAGTTAAATGGACCTAAATTCCTTAATGCGATAGAACCGATGAATTAAACAGCCAAAACTGATTGTAACGACAATCAAAAACTGGTTGTAAAAGCATTGAATTAAAAGTGAATTTTCTGTTTATGATCTTTTACAATATTTAGCCATGCTCTAGTTGCAGGACTCATTGCTATAGTCGTATTCCAGGCCATACTTAAAGTCCAATTTAAACCTGGATTTTCCAATACGGCAGTGTTGAATTTTTCCTGATCTAATTGCTGGCAATATATTTGAGGAAGTAATGCGATTCCCATATTTGATTCAACCATTTTTGCAATAAAGTCCCATTGACTGCTTTTACAGACAACTTTAGGTTCAAAACCTACTGTATTTGCTGCTTTAATAATCATACTATTCAAAGTAAAGGTATCAGAAAATAATAGAAAGGATTCTTCTTTTAATTCGACCAAATTTACAGTTTTCCTATTTCTCCACTGTGAATCTTTTATGGATAGTAAGCACATTGCTGAATCAACAACTGGGATTGACGCAAAAGTCGGTCGAAAATTACCAAGTAAAATACCAACATCAATACGTTTATCTGCAATTGCTTCCTCAATACTATTTGAGCCTACCTCTAAAAAACTAAGCTGTATATCCGGATGTTGCTTATGAAATAAGGCAATAAGTGAACTAAATAAGACAGAACCTAATGGTGGTAAACCTAAAGTCAGTTTACCCTTTTTAAGTAACTTAACTTGCTCAATCGTGTTATATATTTTTTCATGTTCTGACAGTATGTTTAATGCATGCTGATAAATCAGTTCGCCTGTATAAGTCAGTACGACTTCACGTTTTCTTCCTGCTTCACCTTTTTTAAATAGTGCTGTTCCCAACTCTTCTTCTAAGCTTTTAATGATCTTGCTTAAAGTCGGTTGCGTCATAAACAAGCGTACTGCAGCTAAACTAAAACTCTGGCTATTAACAGTTTCAACAAAAATTTTAAGTGATTTTAGATCCATAAATTATTCCAATATAGAATAATATTTATAAAATTATTCATTATTTCGCATATGTACAGCATATAAAATTACCTTATCTTCAAAATCAAGCTGTGATATTAATGCCTGTACAAATCGAACATCCGACCCGATTCAAATATATCAGTAAAATCATTTTTCAAATCAGTTTATTACTTGCTTTCTGGTGGATTGGCAGCATACTTCAATCCTTATTTAAACTTCCAGTATCTGGTGCAGTGATCGGGCTTTTTATTGTTTTAACAGGTTTATTGACTGGATTTTTTAAACTTGAATGGATCAAGAGTGGCTCCGATTTTATTTTGGGTGAATTGGTTTTATTCTTTATTCCCTGTTTTGTTGGACTAATTAAATATAAACATCTTTTTTTAACAGAAGGCTGGCAATTAATCTTTGCTGTTATTCTGGGCACCATTTGTGTCATGGTGGTTACAGCATATAGTGTACATCTTGGCTTTCAGTTTGAAAATAAAATCAAGAATAATCGCTCCCAATCTCTGCGTAATATAGATCAGGATGGAAAATAATCATGACTTTAATCGCCATTGTTTGTCTGATTTCAACTTTACTTTTTTATACTGTCGTAAAAAAAATCCATCAAAAATATCCTTATCTGATTTTATCACCAGCGATACTACCCCCTATCCTTCTGATTATTTTAATCTTATCTTTGAATATATCCTATGATACGTATATGCAAGATAACCAATGGATTGTCTGGATGTTAGGCCCTGCAACAGTCGCCTTTGCCATTCCAATTTATGAATACCGTGAAATAATCAAAACACATCTACTTTCTATCAGTATGGGCGTGGTGATGGGGATGCTAGCAGGAATGATCAGTTCATTTTATTTGGCTAAGCTGTTTAATTTTGATCAGTCAACAACCTACAGCTTAATGGCGCGTTCCATTTCGACACCTTTTGCAATGGAGTTGAGCAGTCATATAGGTGGCTCTGTCGAACTGGTTATTTTGTTTACCATGATTACTGGTGTTATAGGTATGATCATTGGTGATATTGTGCTAGGCGCCTTACCGTTAAAATCTCATTTTGTCATGGGTGCATCTTTGGGCAACGCAGCACATGGATTTGGAACGACTAAAGCCTATAGTCGTGATAAAGAAGAAGGGGTGATTGCCAGCTTAACAATGGTACTTGCTGGTATTTTTATGGTTTTGGTAGGTCCTTTTCTGGTTCATCTGCTTGTATAGTTTAGTTCTGTCGTATTAAGGAATTTAGCTACATTCAACATAGTGGTGATTATATGAATGCAAAAATGCGAGCTTATACCTCTCATTTTAGTCTTTAATTCGCTTTTTCGCTTCGTCATAAACTATGCTATCAGCTCGTTTTCCAACGGTATTCAGCAAGATAACAACCTAATCATCTTCGGTGGTGTTTCAAAAAGTATGCTGAAAAAAACAGGTTGGCTTTTGATAAGATAGTGAGATGCAAATAACACTAGAAATCAAATGTCCAACCTGTCTAAGTGACGGTGTAAAGAAAAATGGCCTCAAAATATATGGCAAGCAAAACTATCAATGCAAAAACTGCAAGCGTCAGTTTATTGGTGATCATGCTCTTAGTTATCGAGGTTGTCATTCTGGTATAAATTGTAGTGTTCCGATGAAAGAACCCAAATATACCCCTGAAGAATTCAAAATTGAAGCAGTAAAGCAAGTTACTGAGAAAGGTCATAGTGTAGCTGAAGTTGCTGCACGTTTAGGGACCACCACCCATTGAACCGTACCGGGTTTGTCGGAGAGTCAATATTCTGAGTGAGAAGCACTGCTTCGCAAGGTGCGATGACAAAATTAAAATATACCCCCGAAATTAGAGAAAGAGCGGTTCAATTATTGATTGAATCTGAAAAAGATTATCCTTCTACTTGGGCTGCAATCACAGCAATTGCGCCTAAGATTGGTTGTACTCCTGAAACACTTCGTGCCTGGCATCAAAAGCATTTAGATCAGCAAAATCCTATTAAAGTACAACAGATATCTGATCAAGAAAAAATGAAGCAAATGGAACGTGAAATTAAAGAATTAAAGCGTGCCAATGAAATTCTACGTAAAGCAGCCGCTTTTTTCGCCCAGGCGGAGCTCGACCGCCCACACAAATAATAGTGGATTTCATCCATAACAATAAAGACTTATATGGTGTTGATGCGATTTGTAGGATTTTACCGATCGCAGCTTCAACCTATTACCGGACTCTAGATCTCTGCGAAAATCCAGAACATCGAGCAAAGCGAGATTTACATGACTTGCATCATGCTGAGGAGATTAAACGAATTTGGAAGGAAAGTTCAGGTCGGTATGGTGTACGTAAAGTCTGGCAAAAACTGAAACGTGAAGGCTATATTATTGCACGCTGTACTGTTGCTCGATTAATGAAAAAGCTAGGTATACAAGGTGTTTGGCGAGGTAAAAACAAACAAACCATCCGTAGCCGAGATGACCAAAAACGAGCACCTGACTTGGTGAAACGGAATTTTAGAGCTGATCAGCCTAATCACTTGTGGGTTGCTGACTTTAGTGTGCCGCAGCAAGCGGCGTAAGAGATGAGGGTATGGCCCCTCGCTATCGGCTTGCAGGAGCAGGTAGCAAACCACCATAAGCGGCTTGGATCAAAAGTCCCGGTCGTGAGCGTTATGGAAAAGGCATCGTAGAGATGTCAGGTAAGAATTAGGAAGGCGAACAACAGTGAACTGCCGTTCAAGTGTCGAAAGTACTCAAATGACATCAAAACCGGGGATGGAAGTTACCCCGCGATTAGTTTGGCCGTTACCTGCTTACGGGCCATTCGGTGTCCGGCGTAGAGGCAGCGTGATCCTAATTCAGGCTCTTGCGTTGAACTGCGGGAACCTTCGGTGGCGATGTCAAGCGAAAGGCACAAGCTCAAAAGGCAAGGCTGATAATAGCAATGCGTCACCAAGGGGCGGAGCAACTCGTAGTAGTGTTGAAGTTACTGTAATGGTAATGGAGCGAAGGGGTTGCATTATCCAGGTCTACGGATTTGTCAACTGTGCAAGCAGGAGGAGCAAAACTTTATGACCAAACCATTTAACATTCCTAAAGCGTTAATCTGGGAGGCATTTAAGAAAGTCAAAGAGAATGGTGGCGCTCCAGGCGTTGATCATGAATCTATTGAGCAATTCGAAAAGCATTTAAAGAACAACCTATACAAACTATGGAATCGACTTTGTTCTGGCAGTTATTTTCCACCGCCAGTTAAGGCTGTTCCGATTCCAAAGAAGTCAGGTGGCGTGCGTATACTAGGCATTCCAACAGTTGCAGATCGAGTCGCGCAAACAGCAGTTAAGCTCTTATTAGAGCCGAAAATTGATCCATTATTTCATCCAAACTCATATGGATATCGTCCGGGGCGTTCTGCCCATGATGCAATTGCGATAGTGAGGAGACGAAGTTGGGATTATGACTGGGTTGTGGAATTTGATATCAAAGGTCTCTTTGATAACATCGACCATGATTTACTAATGCGTGCACTCAAGAAACACTGTGAAATTCCATGGATTCTTTTATATGTGCAACGTTGGTTAAAAGCACCAATGCAACACATAAATGGCCATCTTTTAGAAAGGACTCACAACACCACAAGGTGGTGTTGTGAGTCCTTTATTGGCGAATTTATTTATGCATTATGCTTTTGATATGTGGATTACGAAACATCTTCAAAGTGTACGGTTCTGCCGTTATGCAGATGATGGCGTAATTCATTGTCGGAGTTTATCTCAAGCCAAACTTGTTTTACAAAAGATCGATGCACGATTTCGTGAATGTGGTCTCGAATTGCATCCAGACAAGACAAAGATTGTTTATTGCCAAGATATTAATCGTCGTAAAGCATATCCCGATGTTCAATTTACTTTTCTCGGGTACACGTTTAGGCCCCGTAAGGCTATGGACAAGTATAAAAGAGTTTATGTAAATTTCTCTCCTGCAGTCAGTCGTGATGCACTTAAAGCAATGCGACAGACTATTCGGAAATGGCATCTACATCTGATGTGTAATCGCGAATTAAGTGATTTATCTGCAATATTCAATCCAATTCTTCAAGGTTGGCAGCAATACTATGGTCGATTCCATGGTTCAGCAATGTCAGCGATCTGGCAACACATGAATGCTTATCTTATACGCTGGATGAGGCGTAAGTATAAAAACTTGGCCCGTCATAAAAGACGGGCTAGATATGCCTTAGGGCGACTTGCGCGTGATTTTCCAAATGCCTTTGTGCACTGGAAAATGGGATGTTTACCATCGGTTGGATAATGGGAGCCGGATGAGCTGAGAGGTTCATGTCCGGTTCTGCGAGGGGCTAAGGGTGAAATTCCCTTGGTCTACTCACCCCTATATTCAAACTCATTCAGGCTGGGTCTATACCGCCTTTATTATTGATGTGTTCTCACGAGCAATTGTTGGATGGAAAGTATCTACACGGATGAATACAGATATAGTGCTCGATGCATTAGAGCAAGCATTGCACGATCGAGGCATGCCAAAGAATGTGATTCATCATTTCGATAGAGGTGTTCAATATCTTTCTATTCGCTATACCAATCGTTTAGAAGCTGCAAATTTACGAGCATCATTCGGTACGACTGGTGATTCATACGATAATGCTCTGGCTGAAACGGTGAATGGCTTATACAAAACAGAGGTGATTGAATATTTAAAAGCAGATTGACAAGGGTTAGCAGATGTACAACTTGCGACACTAAACTGGGTAGATTGGTTCAATAAAAAGCGTGTACACAGTGCACTGGGTTATGTATCGCCTTTTGAGTTTGAAGCAATGTACTATGATAAGATTAACCCGTTAGGTCAGGTGGCCTAACTTAAATAAAAAAGTCTCCGACAAACCCGATACGGTTCAGAAGTACGTTTCTTCCATTTTGCGACGGTCTTTTGATTGATGCCGTAACGCTTGGCTAGCGTTCTTAAGCTCTCTTGACTATTTTGTATTGCTCGACGCACTGTCTGTGTCGTTGTGGCGCTGCTGTGTAGAACTTGTCCCATAGTGCTTCCTTCCATTTATCTGAGAATATTGCACCATTAAAATCTGGGACTAAACACCTAACTTAGGAAGGATCTATCTCTAAAGCCTATATGCAATAGAGCCGTTTTTCTTCTATAGTCCTTACCACTTGTATTTTTTAAGAACATATATCTCCAAAAGTGTAGCAAGTTGCTACACTTTTTTCTAAATAAGGTCTTTACCAAAAATATCATTCAGTCTTTCACGAATACTTTGAACGAATTCCGGATTATTTTTAAGTTTATGCTTCATGTTTCGTTTAAAGTCATTCAGCCCTATACCAATTTCAGCAAAATCCATTTGGAATAAAGTGTCATTAATGACAATATTTGCTTGAGAGTCAGTGAGACACCCTACTTTTTTAAACCACTTCTTGAACTGCTGATAATTTTCATCATTATTAAAAATATACCAGGAACGTACATTCATATCGAATTTAGCACCTAACTCTTTTACGAATGCATTGTCTTCAAATGGAACATCAAGATAGATTTTTTCAATTACTGCCATTTCATCCGGTGCTTTATCAGCAATCCGATGATGCAGTTTAAAATTCACACCCACAATTGGACGGCCTTTCTTAACAGTTTCATACTCTAATTGTAGATCTGTATTTTCGTTAATTTCTGCCACTATTTTGTCTAATACATAGCGCCTGAAATCTACCCAACGATCATATTTTGTTTCATTAATATCAATCAGTGCTTTCAAATTTTCTAAAAGTAATGGAACTTCATAACTCTTTTCGTTGGCATACTTGAATTCGTTTTTAATGAAATACGTATAAAGACTCATACTGGCAACAGAATCAAGGGCGAAAAGATGTTTTAGCTGATAGGTAGTAAAATTTCCCCCAGCTAGTTGAGTAAAATACGGTAATACTTCACTGGTAAAACGGATCTGAATTGCATTTTTAGAGTCATCTTCCCATCTTAATTCACGGATGATGGGAACAACAGAATGCACTTTTTTCGTTTTTCTCTTCTTATCATCAGCAGGCTCCTCAATAATAAAATGAGCTACCCGAGATGAAAGTTCTTTATAGATCCGGTCTATTGCAACATTAATTGAATTGCGTTTATTCAATCCTAGTAAATCTGCTAGATCATCCTTATACAAATAAATATAGGTTTGTTCGGTGATTTCACCATTTATCCTATTTTTCTCACTATAATTCGCAACTGCCATTGCATATAGAAGCGCCTTATATTCATTGGCTGATAACTCGATTGGGCGAATTAAACGGTTACTGGTACTGACAACACCATTATGGCGAATGTTGCCTATACAGTAAGGAATATAATTCGATTCTTCTTGCAATGGTTCAGATTCTGTCATAACCGTGATATTTATAATTTGACTTAGTTTTTATATACAAAAGTGGAAAAACTTTCAAGACTTTCACCACAAGATTCTAAAAGTGGAAGGTTTGTCATCAAAAAAAAGCCTTTTAGCCGTTTTTTTGTTTTAAAGTGGAATTAATTATAATATTTCCACTCTATAGTGACAGATCTTCCACCTTTAGCCGCAAGATTACAGTCCAGAATGCCTATTTTTACTTTTTTTCATCCAGATTCAGGTAGGTTAAGTCAGATAGAAACCCTGATGTGACAAGGCTTCCACCTTTCAGTTTGATTTTAAAGGTATAACTGCACATATAATCATCAGGAAATATCCAATAAAAACAGATTATCCACAGGTCAAGAATATACAGTGACAACCTCTCCACCTTTAAAGCTTAGTTATGAGACTTTATTAACATCTTAAATATTTGTTTTATAAATTGTTTTTAAATAAAAATAGCATTTAAAAAAATAGCAGTGACAAACCTTCCACCATAGTGACAAACCTTCCACTTTACGGTGACAAACCTTCCACTTTACGGTGACAAACCTTCCACTTTACGGTGACAAACCTTCCACCTTACAGTGACAAACCTTCCACTTTACGGTGACAAACCTTCCACTTTTAAAACCACAAGCATTTGTTTTATATAGCAAAAATATGCTCCTAATTATTAATTAGCTAAATAACTAATTATTCTAATTATTAATTAAGCTAGCTTAGTTAAAGATTTATTTTTTAAGCTGTTTTACATCTGAACAAACAGGATTTATAAATTTAAAAACTATAGTAAGATGAACGAAAGTTATTTATATTACTAGACATTCAAATACGGAAGCATCTGACACGCATGTCTGCAAAAATTATTACTGTTGCTAACCATAAAGGCGGATGTGGCAAAACAACGACTGTTGTACACCTAGCCTCAGAACTTGCCAACTTGGGCAATAAAGTTCTAGTGATTGATTTAGATCCTCAGGCAAACGCAAGTTTACATATTGGGATTCAGCATCCAAGTGAAATTTCTGTCACCACAGCAGAATTATTGGTCGGTGATATTTCATTATTAGCTGATGCATTACAAGAAGAAACGAACTTCGAAAAAGTATCATTAATTTACGGATCATTAAATTTAGGAAAAACAGAAGACCAGCTGAAAGAAGAAGCACCACGTCCTTCTGAAGAACTTAATATCAAGCTAGAACTCTTAAAAGACCTTTATGACTTCATACTGATTGACTGCCCACCAAGCTTGAAACTTTTAACCAGTAATGCACTGGCATCTTCAACCCATGTCATTATCCCGATCGAATCTGGATCACAATATGGCTTGTACGGGGTTACAGATCTTTTAAATCATCTGGAAAAGATCAAGCGTATTAATCCAGACTTGGCGCTCTTAGGCGCCTTGCTGATTAAGCATGATGAGCGCCAAAATGTATGTAAACTGATTCGGGATGAGGCATTAAAACAGGTTGGTAAAATTTTAGAAACTACGATCCCTCAAAGTACTAAGGTCAATCAGGCAGCAATTTTGCAGCAACCCTTACTCAAAGTAGAAAAAAATTCAAAAGTACGTAAGGCCTTTGAAAGCCTAGCCACTGAAATTGTAGCTAAAGTATAAATTGAGGTCGTTATGGCAAGCACCAAAGAGCTTTTAGCTCAGAAATTGAAACTGAATACTGAGAAACACCAACAGGCACAAAAAGATAATATTAAAGAGCTAAAGGAGTTTAGGCGTAATGTTCCAATTGAGGACATTAGCCGAAGTCCAAACCAGCCGCGCAAAATATTCGAGGAATCGGAATTAAAAGAACTGGCTGATTCTATTGAAGAAGTCGGTCTTTTGCAGCCGATTACTGTCCGTAAACTGGATAACTTGAAATATGAGCTCATTGCAGGCGAGCGACGCTTGCGTGCACATCAGTTACTGGGTAAATCGGTGATTGAAGCGATCATTGTGGATGCCAATAATGAAGAAGCTTCATTATTAACTTTGGCGGAAAATCTAAAACGCCAAGATCTGACAGATTATGAAGTTTTTGTTGGCCTGAGCGCATTGGATGAAAAATTAAAGAAAAACAAGCAGCGTTTGGCCAATTCTCTGGGATTGAACCGCGAAGATATGTACAAATATCTGGCCTATGAAAAGTTGCCACAAGTTATTTTAAATGATCTTGAGCTCAATCCTGGCTTACTGGGTCGTACTGCGGCAACAGCATTTAAAAAATTTTTGTCGGATCATATACAGGAACTATCTGCGGCGGAAGCTGCCTTGCTTCAAGGCTGGGAGAAAGTAAAAGACAAAAAGCTTGAGCAGACCAAAGTGACAGCTTATGCGGAAAAATTATTAAGTCAGGACCCGGAAAAACTGACGACCACCTCAGTCGTAAGAAAAATCGAATACGATGGTAAGATTGCAGGAAATATCAAACTTAACCAGAAGCAGCTTAAGGTCTCGCTCAATATTTCCCATATTGATGAAACAAGTCTGTCCCAGCTAGAAAGCCTGTTAAAAGAGCTGATCCAGAAAAGTGAAAAAGTGTAGCAAGTTGCTACACTTTTTAGTTGAGCCAGGAAAAGGAGGTGAATGCGTAATTCTGAATTAGTAGTTTTCTTCACAAAAACCAAGGTTATGCTATGATTTTTAAATAATTATTATTTTCGTAAAAGAAATAATTTATAACAACAAAAATCTTTAAAAGGTTTTTTTATCTATAAAAAAAATGAATAATGAATAAAACATAAACCACCAATAGGGCAGAGATGACCAAGAATTATTATGAAATATTAGGTGTATCTCGAGATGCAACTGTTGAGCAAATTAAAAAAGCTTATCGTAAACTTGCCAGAAAATATCATCCTGATATTAGTAAAGAAGCTGATGCAGAAGAGCGTATGCAAGAGTTAAACATTGCCTACGATGTGTTAAGTAATGATGAAAAAAAAGCAGAATATGATTTTGAATTAGACCATCCACAGAATAGCCAGGGTAGGGATGCTCATCAATATTATTCAAATATGGGCGGACAGGATTTTTCAGGGTTTGAAGACTTGTTTGGTCGCTTTGGTGGTGGTTTTGGTGGTTTCAATGAACAGCGTTATCAGGGGCGAGCATCCTATAGAGGTGATGATCAACACGCGACTCTAGAAGTAGATTTGGATGTTGCATTCCATGGCGCAACGCAAAATGTCACTTTACAGATTCCAACTATCAATGCGTACGGGCAAGCAGAAGTACAGCGTAAAGTCTTAAAAATTAAAATTCCAAAAGGCATGAAAGCAGGGCAAAAAATTCGTTTAACCGGCCAGGGACAACCGGGTATTCATGGGGGTGAGAATGGCGATCTGTATATTGAAATTCAATATAAAGCTACAGATTCAACTTATGTTGAAAACTCGGATGTCTATCATCATCTGAAGATTAGTCCATGGGAAGCAGCACTTGGACAATCGATTACGGCAAGCTTACCCAATGGTAAACAACTCAATATTCAAATTCCAAAAAATGCCAAAACAGGTCAACAATTACGTTTAAAAAATCAGGGGATTCCTGCTAAAGATGCAGGGCATTTATTTCTCATCCTCGATATTGTGCAACCAACTGCGCAAACCGAACAAGAACAACAAGCTTATGAAGCATTTGCAGCAGCATTTCCAAACTTTAAGCCGAGATCATCATAAGGAGTAAAATTATGACGACAGTTAAATATTATGAGGTGGTCTTAGAAGATATCCAACAGGTAGAAGTTATAGATGAGCAACAATATTATGATATAAATAGTTTTGCTCAACTTTGTGGTCAAAGTCCTGAATGGATTCTGCAACTGATTGAATACGATATTTTGCCGAATCGTGTAAATGCATCAGATTTATATTTTTTAGTGGATGATGTGGCACGTGCACAAAAAGCGTATCGTTTACAGCGTGATTTTGATGCAAGTTTTACTGCTGTAGCTATGATGTTGGATTTAATCGAAGAATTAGAGAAACTTCGACGTTGATGACACTGAACAAAGTAATACGCTGGTCAATTTAGCTTATGTCCTTAGGGGATGGGCAGAAACGTTGTTGATGCCAGATTTGAACTGTCGGCAATTCTCTGGAAAAATGCCCTGGCAGCCCTGCATTTAACTGGCTAGCGCAATCCTATAATAAATAATAACAAACCCACCGCTCAGTTAGCATACAGTAAGTAAAGAAGTAGTTGACTGTGATCATAAAAATAACAGCTCAAGCCGGAGGGAAGCTAGATGGCCAAGTATAATGATATCAATAGTTTTAATACCTTAGAAACATTAACCGTCGGTTCAGAACACTATCAGATTTTCAACCTGTCCAAATTGCAAGTGCAATTAGGTGACCTGTCCCGGCTTCCCAAGTCCTTAAAAGTCTTGCTGGAAAATTTACTACGTTTCGAAGATCAACTCACGGTGAAAACCGAGCATATTTATGCCTTGGCAGGCTGGTTAAATAAACGAACTTCAGAACAGGAAATCCAGTATCGTCCGGCACGGGTACTGATGCAGGATTTTACCGGTGTTCCCGCAGTGGTTGATCTTGCTGCGATGCGTACAGCGGTGGCCAAAGCCGGCGGTGATCCGGAAAAAATTAATCCGCTGTCACCCGTGGATTTGATTATTGATCACTCGGTGATGGTCGATTACTTTGCCAGCCCGCAAGCTTTTGAGCAGAATGTCGCCATTGAGATGCAACGCAACGGTGAGCGCTACCAGTTTCTGCGCTGGGGGTAGGCGGCGCTCAATCAGTTTCGCGTGGTGCCGCCAGGAACCGGGATTTGCCATCAGGTCAATCTGGAATATCTGGCACAAGTGGTATGGAGCAATGAGATTGATGGGCAGCGCTTTGCCTATCCTGATACCTTGGTCGGTACTGATTCACATACCACCATGATCAATGGCTTAGGCGTGTTAGGTTGGGGCGTAGGCGGTATTGAGGCGGAAGCGGCCATGTTGGGTCAACCGATCTCCATGCTGATTCCAGAAGTAATCGGCTTTAAGCTTACCGGTAAACTCAAAGAAGGGATTACAGCAACTGATCTGGTGCTGACCATTACCCAGATGCTGCGCCAAAAAGGCGTAGTTGGAAAATTTGTCGAATTTTATGGCGATGGCCTAGCAGATTTACCCCTGGCGGATCGTGCCACGATTGCGAATATGGCACCCGAATATGGCGCTACCTGTGGCTTTTTCCCTGTTGATGAGGTGACGCTTTCCTATTTACGTTTAACCGGACGTCAGCCGGAAAGAATTGCCTTGGTAGAGGCCTATAGCAAGTTGCAAGGATTATGGCGCAATCCGGGAGATGAGCCCGTCTTTACCGACATGCTGGCTTTAGATATGTCGACGGTAGAAGCCAGTCTGGCAGGTCCGAAGCGCCCGCAGGATCGTGTACTCTTGTCACAAGTGCCACAAACCTTTCATGCCTTCATGGATCTGACCTTAAAACCGGTCAAGGAAGAAAAAGATCGTCTGGAAAATGAAGGAGGGGGAGGTACGGCGGTTGAAGCTAAACAGGCCAACCTGCCCCATGAAAATGTTTTTTGTATGATTGAGGGTAAAAAATATCCGTTGCAGCATGGTGATGTGGTGATTTCAGCCATTACCTCTTGTACTAATACCTCGAATCCCAGTGTCATGTTGGCAGCAGGGCTATTGGCCAAAAAAGCAATCGAAAAAGGTTTGCGGCGAAAACCCTGGGTGAAAAGTTCACTGGCTCCAGGTTCCAAAGTGGTCAGTGATTATCTTGACGCTGCAGGGTTGATACCTTATTTGAATCAACTGGGTTATAACCTGGTGGATTATGGTTGTACCACCTGTATTGGTAATTCGGGGCCTTTACCTGAAGTGATTGAAGAAGCTGTGCAATGTTTTGATTTGAATGTAGCCTCAGTACTCTCCGGCAACCGTAATTTTGAAGGACGGGTGCATCCTCTGGTGAAAACCAATTGGCTCGCCTCACCACCTTTGGTGGTTGCCTATGGTCTGGTCGGGAATATTCGAACTGATCTCACGACTGAGCCGATAGGTGAGGGTTTTGATGGCCAGGCGGTTTATTTAAAAGATATCTGGCCGACACAAGGAGAAATCGATGCCGCACTGCAGAATGTGAATACCGAGATGTTCCATAAAGAATATGCAGAAGTTTTTGAAGGAGATGCCAAGTGGAAAGCAATCCAGATTCCCCAAAGTCAAACTTATGCTTGGGATGAACAATCCACCTATATCCGGCATCCTCCCTTTTTTGCAGAAATTGATCAGCCGGTGCGACCAATTCAGCCGATCAGCCAGGCAAGGATTTTGGCGGTACTAGGTGATTCCGTCACGACGGACCATATTTCCCCGGCGGGCAATATCAAACAAGATAGTCCGGCCGGAAGATATTTGCAGCAACAGGGGGTTGATGTAAAAGACTTTAACTCTTATGGCTCCCGTCGTGGTAATCATGAAGTGATGATGCGAGGTACCTTTGCTAATATCCGTATCAAAAACGAAATGCTGGGTGGCGAGGAGGGTGGCAATACCCTGCATATTCCAAGTGCAGAAAAACTCTCGATTTATGATGTGGCAATGCGCTATCAGGCAGAACAAACCCCACTTCTGATTATTGCCGGGAAAGAATATGGCACCGGTTCCTCACGTGACTGGGCGGCCAAAGGTACCAACCTGTTAGGGATAAAAGCAGTGATTGCTGAAAGTTTTGAGCGGATTCACCGTTCCAATCTGGTCGGTATGGGAGTGTTACCATTACAGTTTGTGGAGGGTCAGAACCGGCAGATCTTGAACCTCAGCGGGCATGAAACCCTATCAATTCTAGGCTTGTCGGATGATATTCATCCGCATCAAATGTTGGATGTAGAAGTGCAACATACCGATGGTACATATAGCCATTTTCAGGTGTTGTGTCGTATTGATACCTTGAATGAGGTGCAATACTTTAAGGCTGGTGGGATCTTGCACTATGTCTTGCGCAATTTGCTCGCTTCCTGAATTGAATGATGAAAAGACCCGACACCTGCCGGGTTTTTTTGTGTCTGTAAGAAGGCTACGGAGAAAATCAGTAAAATAGCGACAAATACATGAATAATTGCGTCGTTAATTCTCTCATAAATAACTGAGGTTAAAAGTGGAAGTTTTTACTTGCCATTCCATTAAACCTGCCCGTATTGCTTTGTGCATTATTCCAGGCTTGACCTTAATGTGTTTAAAAAATAGCCTAAGCAAAATAAAAGCTTAATAATTTAATTTTCTAATAATGGTATGGTCTTAGCAATCGCAACTTGACATCCTCTCCCCCTTAAAAGATGTTGCTGATATTTTGTGAGAGCTAGCTAGCATACATTCAAAGCGAACCGAAGTTCGCTTTTATTTCACTTCTTAAAAGAACCCGGCTGGTTTGGTCGAATAGCTGACTAGCAAGTTTTTAGTCTGCTGATAATGATCCAGCATCATTCTATGATTCTCACGCCCAATCCCTGATTTTTTATAACCACCGAAAGCCGCATGGGCAGGGTAGATGTGATAACAGTTAGTCCAGACCCGACCTGCTTGAATAGCACGGCCTGCACGGTAAGAGGTATGCGCTGAGCGTGACCAGACACCGGCACCAAGTCCATAAATCGTATCATTGGCGATCTTGATCGCATCATCGAAGTCTTTGAAGGTGGTCACAGCCAGTACAGGCCCGAAGATTTCTTCTTGGAAGGTCTTCATGTCATTGGTGCCTTTAAAGATGGTCGGTTCAATATAGAAACCTTGACCGACTTCCTGACGTGCTTCACCACCAGTCAGGATCTGTGCACCTTCTTCACGGCCAGTGGCAATACAGCCCAGAATCTTGTCCTGCTGTTCCTGAGAAGCTTGCGCGCCAATCATAGTATCAGTATCCAGTGGATGACCGGTTTTAATGCGTTGTACCCGTTCTACTGCACGCGCTAAAAACTCATCGGCAATACTTTCCTGTACCAAGGCCCGGGAAGGGCAGGTACAGATTTCACCCTGGTTCAGGGCAAACATGGCAAAGCCTTCCAGAGCTTTGTCCAGATAATCGTCTTCCTGATCCATAATGTCGGCAAAGAACAAGTTTGGTGATTTACCGCCAAGTTCCAGAGTCACTGGAATAATATTTTCAGTCGCATATTGCATGATCATCTGACCCACGGCGGTTGAACCGGTAAAGGCAATCTTGGCAATGCGTGGATTGGTCGCCAGTGGACGGCCGACTTCGACCCCATAGCCATTGACGATATTCAATACGCCCGGCGGCAAAATGTCCTGAATCAGTTCAGCTAGCACCAGAATACTGACCGGAGTCTGTTCTGCAGGTTTCAGCACAATACAGTTGCCTGCAGCCAAGGCTGGCGCGAGTTTCCAGGCGGCCATCAGAATCGGGAAGTTCCAGGGAATGATTTGTCCGACTACACCAAGCGGTTCATGAAAATGGTAGGCGATAGTATCTTCATCAATTTCGGAAATGCCACCTTCCTGAGCCCGGATACAGCCGGCAAAATAACGGAAATGGTCAATGGCCAGTGGAATATCGGCAGCCAGCGTTTCACGGATCGGTTTTCCATTGTCCCAGGTTTCTGCTACAGCCAACATTTCCAGATTTTGTTCCAGACGGTCGGCAATTTTCAACAGAATATTGGAGCGGGTGGTCGGCGATGCTCTGTTCCATTGTTCTTTGGCTTTGTGCGCTGCATCCAGGGCCAATTCAATGTCTTCTACAGAAGAACGCGGAACCTTGGTAAAGACTTTGCCATCTACCGGAGAGATGTTGTCAAAGTATTCACCTTTGACCGGAGTGACCCATTCGCCACCAATGAAATTATCGTATTGTGCTTTAAAATGAACTTTTGAATCAGGTTGATTAGGATCGACGTAACGCATATGTATTTCCTTTGCTTATTTTCGTGTGACCAAACTGCTTCTACAGCTTTGGTATAAGGTACTTATGTACGCTATTTGATTAACATAACTGGTATAAGGTTGGAGAAAGGTTGGAGTGAAGCAGGTTTACACTCTTTTCGATCCATCTAAAAAATAACGATTACAGCGGATGTAAATCATGAATTGTTGTGAGAATAAGGAATGATGACAAAACAAGATTTGATGCAGAAAAGGCGCGATGCTGATCAGTTTCGGCAAAGCAGCAGTTTGTCTCCCTTGCATGCAGAGCAACTGGAACAAAGTATTGCCAGCTCTTGGCAACGTTCATCTTCGGCCGAAATCCCTAAGAGTCGTTTAGCAGCACCGCTGACAGATGTAAAAAAGACTGCCTCTTCTTCAACTTTAGCCCACGCACTTCGCCATTGTGCACAGGATTTAAAACATATTGCTGAACAGTCATCTATGGTGCTGGTGGTTGGAGATATCGGCAGTACCATCATTTGGGCAGCCTCTAGCCCACAAATGCAAAGTGCTGCAGAAAGTGTACACTTTATTGAAGAAGGGCAATGGCGTGAAGAGCTAGTCGGAACTAATGCACTGGCATTGTCCTTAAAAACTCAACAATCTAGCTGTGTCTTTTCCAGTGAACATTACATGTCCTCGATTCATGATTGGGTTTGTTACGCCGCTCCGATTATTGATCCCTATTCAAAACAGGTTTTAGGTATCATTGACCTTTCTACCACTTGGCAAAAGCATAATAGTTTGGCACTGTTGGCTGCTGAGCGCTGTGCCACAATCATTCAGTCTGCCTTGCAGGAATGTCAAAAACAGCGCTTATTTATCCGGGCTTTTACAGTGCCACAAGTACTGTTTAATGGTAAAGTTTTAGTACTTACTCCTCGCCAGATTGAAATTCTGACTATTCTAGCCTTATGCCCGCAGGGTCTGAGTCTGGACACCTTGCATCAGGCCTTATATGGTGAACGTAAAGTCAGTATCGGTACTCTAAAAGCAGAAATGTCGCAGCTGCGCGATATATTGGGTGGCATGCTTGGCTCTAGACCTTATCGATTACTGGCGCATGTAGAGGCTGACTTTTTACTGACAGAGCAATCTCTGGATGCTGGATATATTGATTCCGCCTTGAAGTTGTGTACCGGTGTATTTCTGGCCAAAACAGAAAGTCCATTTTTATGTGCTTGGCGCGATTGTCTGGAATCACGTTTAAGTGATGCTATTTTCAAAGCAAATGAAACCGATGTGTTGCTGAAACATGTGGCACATTTCCCTGAAGCGATTGATGCGGTAGAACGCCTGATTGAGCTGATGCCCAAAACCCATCCTGTCCATCAAACCCTGTTAAAATATAAAAATCTTTAAAAGCCGGAGCATCGATCGGTAGAAGGCTAAAACAGCAAAATCCTGGAATATGGAGCATCATCTTTGCTTACTGCGGGTTAGCTTATCAATTTAGCCTGAATCCGATTTTAAAATTTTATCAAATGGAGTGTAAAGTGCTGTCCTTCAGGGCAGAGAGATAAGCGACACGACATGAAATGTCGTTGGATTTTTTTTAAATCAACACCTTTAATTTAACATGAGCTAATATAAGCCCATGAAAACACTTAAATTACGTATAAGAGACAAACATTGCAAGATGCTAGACCAATTAGCATCTGAGGTAAACTTTGTCTGGAATTATGTCAATGATTTAGGGTTTAAACATTTAAAAAGAAAAGGTGAATTTCTATCAGCTTACGATGTAGCGAAATACACAAAAGGCGCATCTAAAGAATGCAACCTACATAGTCAAACCATTCAGGCTGTGACAGAAGAATTAGTAACAAGACGCAAGCAATTCAAAAAAGCAAAGCTAAAATGGCGTGTAAGTAACAAGAAATCAGCAAGGCGCTCTCTTGGTTGGATACCCTTTAAAAAGGTAGCCATCAAATCTGCTGATGGATCTGTTCAATACGGTAAGCACCAATTCAAGCTATGGGACAGCTACGGATTAAGCCAATACCGCATTAAAACAGGCTCATTTGTTGAGGATAGTCGTGGTCGCTGGTATGTCTGCCTGGTGGTGGATTCACCTAAGCAAGCCAAACCAACCGTAACGAAAGCGATTGGTATTGATCTTGGCTTAAAAGATATTGCGACCTGTTCTGATGGTACAGTCATTTCCAATCCCAAGTTCTATCGCAAGTACGAGCAGAAATTAGGAATTGCTCAACGAGCGAGAAATAAAAAGCGTGTTCGTGCATTACACGCCAAAATTGCAAACTGTCGTAAAGACCATTTGCACAAGGCCAGTACCCAACTTGTGAGGGAAAATGCACTGATTGTTGTAGGTGACCTGAGTGCTAAAAAGCTTGTAAAAACTAAAATGGCAAAATCGGTTTTAGATACAGGGTTTTCAAAACTTAAAACAATGCTCAAGTATAAATGCGAGAACGCAGGGGTAATGTTTGAGGAAGTCAATGAAGCCTATACCACCCAGATCTGCTCGTGCTGCAAGCAAATATCAAGCAGTAGTCCGCAAGGTAGGGTTGATCTTGGAATAAGAGAATGGACATGCCAGAGTTGCGGTACAGTCTGGCAGCGGGATTTAAATTCCGCATTGAACATTCTTGCGCTTGGGCATAAGCGTCTAGCAGTAGGAATCTCCTTCTTTTAAGGGGGAGAGGATGTCAAGAAGGGGGAAGGATCAGCCAAGAGCAGAAAAATGGGTTCTTTCTCTTGGCATACTTCCTTAGAAAGCGAAACAGGGGCTGCTAAAAATGTAAGTCAGATGATTGGAGAGATGACTTACAGGAAGGCATTACATTGCCGCTTTAAAAATATCCACCACTTGAGCATGATTGGCCTTACGTGGATTGGTCAACATGCAGGCATCTTTTTGTGCATTTTCCGCCATGATGGCCAAGTCAGCTTCTTTTACATTCAATTCCGTCAGCCCAGATGGAATACCAATTGAAGCCGAAAGCTGACGAATGGCGCCAATCGCTTCATAAGCTGCTTCAGTTACGGTTAAGCCTTCTGTATTCACCCCCATCAATTGCGCAATTTTGGCATAACGTTCAGGACAAGCAATCAGGTTAAATTCACAAACATGGGGGAGCAGAATTGCATTACAAACACCATGCGGCAAGTTGTAGAAGCCTCCGAGCTGATGTGCCATCGCATGCACATATCCTAAAGAGGCGTTGTTAAAGGCCATTCCGGCAAGATATTGGGCATAGCTCATGGCATCCCGTGCTTCCAGATTATCCCCATTCGCCACTGCCGGGCTAAGCCATTCGCTGATCATGGTAATCGCCTTTTCTGCACAGGCATCAGTGATTGGATTTGCTGCTGTAGACACATAGGCTTCTACTGCATGCGTCAAGGCATCCATACCTGTTGCCGCAGTCAGCCCTGCAGGTTTGGCCAACATAAGTTTAGGGTCATCAATCGCAATGAGTGGTGTACAACGCCAATCTACAATCGCCATTTTCACATGGGTATCGGTATTGGTAATAATACAGAAACGTGTCATCTCCGAAGCTGTCCCTGCCGTAGTATTGATTGCAATCAGTGGTGTCATCGGGACGGTACTTTTATCAATCCCTTCATAATCACGGATATGTCCGCCACCTGCAGTGACTAGGCCAATGCCTTTGGCACAGTCATGTGATGAACCCCCACCTAACGATACAATAAAATCACAGGCATTTTCATTATAAGCTGTAACTCCATGATGCACGTTAATATCAGTTGGATTGGGTTCCGCGCCTGGGAAAATATAACTGTCAACACCCGCCTCTTTCAAATAATTTGCAATCTCATCTGCAACACCAAATTTAAACAGCCCCGCATCAGTTACAATCAGCGCTTTCTTGGCACCTAAATTTTGTGCTTTTATCCCGATTTCTTTAGCACAGCCGGGACCAAAAAGTGAAACACAGGGAATATAAAAACCGTTAGTTTGATCTGAAATATTTTTAAAAGCCATGGCTTGATTCCTTCTACCATTCATTGATTATTTTATCGGTGACCCTCACCGTAATATGAGTATTGGATGAAGTTAAAAAGAATCCTACCTACCAAATACCTACCAATTTAAATTTTTGATTCTAGCCAAAATAATGAATCTGAAATATTTAAAAGTAGGTTGGCAAGGTTTAGCAGATACTGGGTAGATTGGTTCAATAGAAGGCATGTAAGTAGCGCACTAGGCTGTTTGCTACTTTCTGATTTTAAATAAATACTAAAATGCTTTATTCATTTTTAAGATAAAAATAAACAGTACAGGGCTTAGAAATACCCATAGAGCCACAAAGCTGATACTGTAGCTAAACCGGGTCCGTAATAGAACCATTGCGACGAATAAGAAAATACCTGCTGTGAATTTAGTGTACGTAGGAAAATTCGCTAAAAAAGCGTACCGAGATTTTCGGGTTTTTAGGATCTGCTTTGCACTTACCGCATAAAAACCAAAACAGCTCAGCCAAAGCAGACCGATCACTGCAATCCATATCATGTTGATGATTCCTGTTGCGTAATTTTTAGTTTGGCGTGAATTTTATTGACCGCCTTTTGCTGAATAGGGGTAATTTTCTGGTGTAACAATAGGGCGAGAAGTGCCAAGTTCCACAGCATCAGATCGATTCGCAGAAATGGCCAGTAAGTCGTAAAAGAATCAATATAATCATGGAAAATGAGATAATAAATATTGATCAGCGGCAGCATAAAAGCAGTACCAATCAGGATTTTAAGCTGAATTTTCCATAAATATTGCTGCGGTGTTAAACATGCCAGAATGAAACTGCCGAGCCAAATACTGAAAAAACTATAAATCTCATAATTTGGTGCACCTACAGGTGAACCGTACCGGGTTTGTCGGAGACTTTTTTATTTAAGTTAAGCCACCTGACCTAACAGGTTAATCTTATCATCGAACATTGTTTCAAACTCAAAAGGTGGCACATAACCTAGCGCACTAGGTACACGTTCTTTATTAAACCAATCCACCCAATTTAATGTCATAAGTTGTACATCTACTAAACCTTGCCAATCTGCATTTAAATATTCAATCACCTCTGTTTTGTATCAGCCATTCACCGTTTTAGCCAGTGCATCAAGCACCATATCTGTATTCTTACGTGTCGATACTTTCTAGCCAACAATTGCACATGAAAACACATCAATAATAAATGCGGTTTAGACCCAACCTGAATGAGTTTGAATATACGTGAAGTCCCCCACCTGAGATACCGTCTTGGTAGTCAATCAGGTTTTGAGATTATTCGACCACTAAATAA
>ERZ1023241.55-NODE-55-length-57343-cov-20.434821_pt1 | contig 57343 bp, 71 predicted proteins | sample MGYA00380455_ERZ1023241 | MGnify/ENA primary metagenome ERZ1023241 (study PRJEB33173, sample SAMEA4830304) | metagenome | study: EMG produced TPA metagenomics assembly of the PRJEB25223 data set...
TTGGCTCAATTAGGGGCGCTTTGCATTTCAAATCTTTGTGCAACAAAGCCATTTAAAAGTCATTATTTCCCCAATATTTAATTATTCATTTTTATTAAATCATCACGTATTCTAATAAAATTTGCAATAGAATCTTCCTCTTAACGGTCTCCCAAAGGGAGAAGGAACTTTCCAAGAATTTATTTAAATAGTGGAAATTCCCTCTCCTTTAAGGAGAGGGTCAGGGAGAGGTAATTAAAACAAAAAGTACCGCTGCGCCATCGGCAACACTTCTGCTGGCTCACAGGTCAGATGCACACCATCGGCACGAACTTCATAAGTTTCTGGATGCACCTCCATTACAGGGCAATAACTATTATGTTTCATGTCCTGTTTGGTGACCTGGCGTGTCGCCTTACATGGTGAAATCAACTTTTTCAGACCTAATTTTTCATGTACGCCATCATCAATTGCAACTTGTGAGAGGAATGTAATACAGGTGTTATGTACCCCGCGCGGATAAGCCCCAAACATTGGACGATAATGCACAGGCTGTGGCGTTGGAATAGAAGCATTAATATCACCCATTGGCGCTGCTGCAATCATCCCGCCTTTAATAATCATGGATGGTTTTACTCCAAAAAATGCAGGCTTCCACAATACCAGATCAGCTAACTTACCTTCTTCAACAGAGCCAATTTCATGGCTTAAACCGTGAGTAATTGCAGGATTAATCGTATATTTGGCGATATAACGTTTAACCCGGTTATTGTCTTTATAGGCAGTATCACCTTCCAAAGGCCCACGTTGCACTTTCATTTTGTGCGCCGTTTGCCAAGTCCGTAAAATTACTTCACCGACACGGCCCATCGCCTGAGAGTCAGAAGACATCATGGCAATTGCGCCCATGTCCTGCAATATATCTTCTGCAGCAATGGTTTCGCGACGAATACGGCTTTCTGCAAAGGCCACATCTTCTGCAATCGCTGGATCTAAATGGTGACAGACCATTAACATGTCCAGATGTTCATCGATGGTATTGACGGTATATGGACGGGTTGGATTAGTTGAAGATGGCAATACATTCGGTTGACCAATGGCTTTTAAAATGTCCGGCGCATGTCCGCCACCTGCACCTTCAGTATGGTAAGTATGAATCGTACGGTTTTTAAAAGCTGCTAAAGTTTCTTCTAGAAAGCCACTTTCGTTTAGTGTGTCAGTATGAATCGCGACCTGCACATCATACTGGTCGGCCACAGTTAGACAGTTATCAATCGCTGCTGGTGTCGAGCCCCAATCTTCATGCAGTTTTAATCCGACTACACCAGCTTTAATTTGTTCTGCAATTGGCTCTGGCTGGCTTAAGTTGCCTTTACCTAATAAACCAATATTCATCGGTAAATCATCAATTGCTTGTAGCATTGTGGCAATATGCCAAGGCCCTGGAGTCACGGTTGTCGCAGAAGTTCCAGCTGCCGGACCTGTACCGCCGCCGACCATCGTGGTTGTGCCAGACATCAGTGCCGTTTCAACTTGCTGCGGGCAGATCCAGTGAATATGGGTATCAATTCCGCCAGCTGTTAATATTTGTCCTTCACCAGCAATGACTTCAGTTGCAGCACCCAATGGAATGGTAATATTAGGCTGAATATCCGGATTGCCGGCTTTACCGATTTTCCGGATTCGACCATTTTTTAAGCCTACATCTGCTTTAACAATGCCCCACCAGTCGACAATCAGCGCATTTGTAATGACAGTGTCAGCCACTTCAGATGACAAAAGTTGTGATTGACCCATACCATCACGAATGACCTTGCCGCCACCAAATTTAACTTCTTCACCATAAGTGGTGAAATCCTGTTCGACTTCAATGAATAATTCAGTATCAGCTAGACGAACACGATCTCCTACAGTCGGTCCAAACATTTCGGCATAAGCACGACGTGACATTTTCATGATTTATAAACCTTTATAATTCTGCTGCAATTTTTATGAATCGAGCTTGCCCATGATTCGCCCGGCGAAACCGTAAACCTCACGTTTACCTGCTAATGCAACCAATTCCACATCGCGTTTTTGCCCAGGTTCAAAACGAATCGCCGTTCCCGCTGCAATATTTAAGCGAAAGCCTTTGGCTAGTTCACGATCAAACTGCAAGGCATCATTCGCTTCGGCAAAATGGAAATGTGATCCGACCTGAATCGGTCGATCACCAATATTAGCAACAGTTACCTTCAAAACTTCCCGACCGACATTCATTTCAATATCGCTCTCAGGCGTAAAAATTTCTCCTGGAATCATGTACTGCTCCTATACGATCGGTTGATGGACAGTGACTAGCTTTGATCCATCTGGAAAGGTTGCTTCAACCTGCACTTCTGCAATCATTTCCGGAATGCCTTCCATGACATCATCACGTGTCAATAAGGTCGTACCGTAATGCATTAATTCACTGATCGTCATGCCATCACGCGCACCTTCAAGCAGTGCTGCAGAAATATAGGCAATGGCTTCTGGATAATTCAGCTTCAAACCTCGAGCTTTACGACGCTCTGCCACCAGACCCGCAGTAAAAATCAGCAGTTTATCTTTTTCTGTAGGGTTGAGTTCCATAACTGGCTCCTCATTGATATATATGTATTTCTAAGCAAAATATGTGCAAGATTCGATATTTGGTGTTCTCTCTCCCTTTGGGAGGGAGTTAGAGGGAGGGTTTTAATAAATGTTTAATCACCTCTCCCTAACCCTCTCCTATAAGGAGAGGGAATTAAAGGATTACGTCCGCCAAATCCTCGGAAATGCCTCATCCAGACCGAACCAGTAACGTCTTAATCGAGCGCGAATTGCAGCAAAACCATCATGGCATTGACGGACATCATCTCCCAGAAAACGTGCACTAATTACATCGCCAAGCAAAGTCAAGGTAATCGGTACATCCATCCGCATAATAAGCTCACGAATTAAATCGAGATGCTGTTCTAGATAAAAACTCGCGCGATATTTTTCAGGCGGTACAGCCCAGAAGCTACCCATCACCGCATGTCCATTCATACCTAGACACGAACTGAGCCAGCGGTCATTGCCTTTAAAATTCAAGGTATCTGCAACCAGCAATTTGTCTTTACGCCAAAGCTGAAATCGGTTTCGATACGCACCCTGTGCAAACTGCTCATCTCGTGCCTGACGACCGATCACCAGCATATCCCAACCAATAAAACTGGCTGCCGCATCCAAATGGACGATTGTTTCGGAACTGGCATTAGCCCCATCAAATAGCATAGTTTCTTGAGGTAGCCATTCAAAAATCGCATTGTCATTTAAACGGATATGAATGTGCTGAAAAGCCTGCTTGCCATTGGTTCTGTACCACTTACCCGCACCCGGTGTAGTCACCAAGGCATGGGCATTCGCATCCACCTGCATATCAAAAGTGAGATGATCTCCACCGGCGATCCCTGCTGGCGGATGCACGATAATGGCATGGCAAATCCCATTGGCTTCTGGCCATAACATTTTCTGGATGCGTACCGGTCCATGATGCTTGCGATGTTGCAAAATGGTTCGCGCAGTCTGTTGCTGCGCCTGAAATCCCATTTCCAGACGTGCATACCATAAGTTCTGCTGTGTGCTTTTTTCTGCCAGTTCGTGCATCAACAAATCAACTCAATTTCATCTGCGAATAATTAACGAAGCATTAAGCCAAGCCAATGACAGCAACAACTGCAGCTAGACCACCAACGATCTGCTTGCCATAAGGCACATATTTTTTCACGAATGCACCCAGAGCCAAGCCTGCACCATAAATCAAAGCCATTGCTGAAACCATACCGACAATTAATAGCGATACATGTCCACCTTGTCCCAATTCACTTCCATGCGCCACGCCGTGGAAGCTGGCCAATAAGATTGCAGCGACAGGCAAAACCTTATTCGATTTAGTCCACAGCGCAACAGCTAAAATGACCAGTGAAGCGATGATGCCTGACTCAGCCAGTGAAGTTGAAAGCAGACCCTTGCTACCGAGCACAAAGCCTGCAACCATCGCTACTGCCATACCGATGAGACCCGAAATTTTCCAGCGTTGATTTGCAGTCCACATCAATACACCAAAGGCAATCGCCATCATCAGGTGATCTAAACCAGTAAAAGGATGGACAAAGCCAGACCAGAATCCACTGTGATGGTCATGTCCCGCGTGAGCAAATGCCAACATCGGTAAAGCTGCCACGCTTGCAACCAGTAACTGTTTGAATAGACGCATGATGAATTTCCCCTTAAGACTTAAATAAACCTTGTTTTTCGATAAAGCTGATAATTTCGTTCAAGCCATCTTGTGTTTTCATATTAGAAAATAAAAATGGTTTATCGCCACGCATCCGCTTCGCATCCTGATCCATCACCTCCAGGCTGGCACCGACCATTGGCGCCAAATCCGTTTTATTGATAATCAGCAAATCCGACTTGGTAATTCCAGGACCACCTTTACGTGGAATCTTCTCGCCACCGGCAACATCGATCACATAGAGAGTTAGATCGGACAATTCGGGACTAAAGGTTGCCGCAAGGTTATCGCCACCACTTTCAATAATGATCAGCTCCAGCCCATCAAACTTTTCACACAAATCATCAATCGCAGCTAGGTTAATGGACGCATCTTCACGAATCGCAGTATGTGGGCAACCACCTGTTTCTACACCGACAATACGGTCTGGCGACATCGCTTCATGACGGGTTAAAAAGTTCGAGTCTTCTTTGGTGTAGATGTCATTGGTCACCACTGCCATATTGTATTTTTCACGCAGTGCAAGACATAAATTCAGGGTTAAAGCCGTTTTACCTGATCCAACCGGACCACCAATTCCAACGCGTAATGGACTACGTTCTGACATGTTGATTTCCTTTTTTACAATTTCTTGGCACCAGTTTTAATGATGCTTTTCAATCTTTTTACTGCTGCTCTGGTCTGAAGATTACGACCGAAATAAGCGTGAATACTGGGTTTCATGCGACATGCTCAACATGGCATATTGCGGTAATGCGCTGCTGATTTCATAATCGTTCAAAGCTAATGCAGCCTGTACAGCTTCAGGAATTTCCTGATGTAATTGCCAAATAATCCGCTGCCCGCTCATTTGCCCGAGTGGAATGGTTTTTACTGCTGCCAGCACCTGATTTTCCAAAACCGTAAAGCTATAAGCAGTTAAGACATCGGCAAGATCTAAACCCAACTCACCACATAAATGTGCGTACACCGGCACAAACCCTAATTGCTTTTTTACGCTCGGCGGCTGTTTTAACACATCTCTAATCCATGCATTCAAGGAAAATGCCAACTGCTGTGATTCAGCCAGTAATTCTTTGGATTCTCGGCTCGCGCGGTATAGCTCTGCCCAATACTGAAACTGTTCAGGATTATCAAAAGACTCCACCAGACGCTTGAGTACTGGAAGCTCAAAACGCACCAGCAGCATTTCCAATACTTCCTGAAAATAGCTCACACAAGAGGCTTCATCATGTACCATGCTTTTTTCGATGGCGCTTTCCACCCCTTGCGAATAACAGTACGCTCCAATCGGCAATGCCGTTGAAGATAAAGTCAGCAAGCTGAGCAGTTGAGACGCATTAGTGATGGACATGATGCAAAGCCTTAATTGGGCTTAAACGGTGGTCATGCTGATGCTGTGCATAAGCACCGCTTTCTGGTTCAAATGGGTGCATGACTTCCTGAACTTCAAGGCCTAAACCCTGCACCATTTCAGCCAGTACATGATCCGGTTCAAAGTACAATGCAGTAGGTGTTAACATGAGAGGAACATGACGGTTCCCTAGGTGATAGGCTGCTTTTAATAAGTCAAAGCTATTGTTTGTAGTCACCTGCATCAATTTTTCAGGTTTCGCATCGACCCGAAGAATGTCACCCTGTTCAGTTGCTATAAAAGAACCACTACGCAAGATTCCAGTACGTGGTAAATCTGCACCAATATCGACACCATTTTTTAAAGTTGCACGAAAACGGCTCTTTTGTCGTGTATCGAATGTGAGTTCAAGAGACTCAAAATCACTTTCTGGTGCAATGTTTTCCAAACGTTGCGTATAAATTTTCATAACTACCCTACTGATGCTGATAAATCCTGTATTTGTTCCAAATTGAAACCAAATAATTTTTAGCATTTAAAATTTGCATCAAAATAAAGCAGTTATCGTGCCAACTTGGTTTATCAGATGTTCTAATATTAAATAGATAATCCGTATTTATCTCATGAATAAATAGCACGCATTAAAAAACCGCCACTTTTTAATGACGGTTTTAAATGAAGTTGGGTTAAAAAAAAAGGATAGTAAAATTAAATCGCTACCAGATCCCGAATACCTTTTTCCGGCATTTCACTTCCAATACCTTGAGCAATCACTTGCCCACGTGCCATGACGGTATAACCATCTGCCAGTTCTTCAGCAAAGTCATAGAACTGTTCCACCAGAACAATTGCCATTTCACCGCCATCAGCCAGCTTACGAATTACCCGACCAATATCTTTAATGATAGATGGCTGAATCCCCTCAGTCGGTTCATCCAAAATGAGCACACGCGGTTCAGATGCCAATGCGCGAGCAATCGCCAGTTGTTGTTGCTGGCCACCGGATAAGTCACCGCCGCGTCGATACTTCATTTCTTCTAATACCGGAAAAATCTCATAAAGATGTTCCGGAACTTTACGGGTTTTGGCTCCTTTAAATTTCGCCATGCCAATCAAAATATTTTCTTCTACTGTTAGGGTTGAAAAGATATCTCGTCCTTGTGGCACATAAGCCAAACCTGCCCGTACTCGCTGTTCAGGACTCAGTTTGGCAATATCTTTGCCATCTAAAAGGATCTGACCTGATTTGATGGGCAATATCCCCATCAGACATTTCAGTAATGTCGTTTTACCAACACCGTTACGACCCAAAACCACTGAGCACTCACCGACAGGCGCATTGAAAGACACATCACGTAAAATGTGACTACCGCCATAAAACTGATTTACATCTTTAACTTCTAGCATCAGTCAGCCCCTTAACGTCCAAGATACTTTTCAATGACCTCTTCATTGGCCTGTACTTCTGCCAATGTGCCCTCAGCCAGAATCGCCCCTTGTGCCAGCACCGTTACTTTTTCACTAATGGTATCGATGAAGCTCATATCGTGTTCGATGACCACCAGCGTATGATTCTTTTTCAGTTCCAGACACAGTTCAGCAGTCCGTTCAGTTTCGGCATCGGTCATCCCTGCCACTGGCTCATCCAGTAAAATGAGTTTTGGACGTTGCATCAGCAGCATACCAATTTCCAGCCATTGCTTCTGACCGTGCGATAAAAGCCCTGCAGGTTTGTGAATAAATTCCTGCAAGCGGATTTGCTGTAACGATTCATCCAAGGCATTTTGTGCATCCGGATCGAGCTTGCTGAAAAAGCTTTTTTTAACACGTTTATCTTTAGGTGCAGCCAAGAGCAGATTTTCCATCACGGTGAAATTTTCAAACACCGTTGGTTTCTGGAATTTACGCCCGATGCCAGCTTCTGCAATTTCTTCAGTACTCATTTTCGCCAGATTATAGGTTTGGCCAAAAAATGCAGAACCTTCAGTAGGACGGGTTTTCCCGGTAATGACATCCATCAGCGTGGTTTTACCCGCGCCGTTTGGCCCAATGATGCAGCGCAATTCACCTTCTTCGATATACAGCGATAAATCATTTAAGGCACGGAAAGCATCAAACCAGACACTGACTTTTTCCAGATAAAGTGCGATCCCATGGCTAAAATCTGGCCCTTGCTCTTTTGGTCGGCCATAGCCTTCAGAAGCATGGCCGCCATGAGGTTGTAAAATTTCACTCATTCGCTACGCTCCTTTTTAAAACGGTCAAATAATCCAATCACGCCTTTAGGCAGGAAGATGGTGACCACAATAAATAATGCCCCCAGAATTAATAACCAGGCTTCTGGATAAGCGACAGTAAAGTAAGTTTTAACTGCATTAATTAAGCCTGCACCCAGGATCGGACCGATCAAGGTACCGCGACCGCCAGCCGCTACCCAGACTGCCATTTCAATCGAGTTCACCGGATTCATTTCGCTCGGATTAATAATCCCGGCTTGTGGTACATACAGTGCACCAGCGATACCTGCAATCACAGCAGATAATACCCAGGCTGAAAGCTTGTACCATAAGGTGCGGTAACCCAAATATTGCAGACGGTTTTCACTATCACGAATCGCGCCAAGCACACGACCATAAGGTTTATTCATTAAATGGCGTAGACCAACAAAGCACAGCAATAACACCAGAGCCGTGATAAAACATAGGCTGGCACGCATCGGTGCTGATGTGATGTCCATGCCTAAAATGGTTTTGAAACCGGTAAAACCGTTATTCCCGCCAAAGCCTGTTTCATTGCGGAAGAATAAAAGTGCTGCCGCAAAAGTCATCGCCTGAGTAATAATCGAGAAGTAAACGCCTTTGATTTTTGAGCGGAAAGCAAAGAAGCCGAAAATAAAGGCAATTAGTCCTGGTACCAAGACCACAAGTATCATGGCCCACCAGAAATGATTAGTCCCCACCCAAAACCAGGGTAATTCAGTCCAGCTCAGAAAACGCATGAAGTCAGGCAAACCATCACCTGCTGATTGACGCATTAGGTACATGCCAAAGGCATAACCACCCAAGGCAAAGTACAGGCCATGACCTAAACTTAAAATACCGGCATAGCCCCAGACCAGATCAAGTGCTAAAGCCACCAACGCCAGGCACATGATCTTACCGATCAAAGTTACCCAATAAGCAGACAGATGCAGGGTCGAATCTGCTGGCAATAAATGCAGCCATGGCAATGCCAGCAAAATAATAAAACAGATCGCAATTGCGAGTGCGCTATAAGGTTTATCTGAAAGTAATAATGTGATTTTCATAGGCTTACTCCACAAAGCGTCCTTTAATGGCAAACAAACCTTGTGGACGTTTCTGAATAAACAAAATCACAAGAACCAAGAGAATAATTTTTGCTAGTACTGCCCCCATACCGATTTCCAGTACGGTACCGCTGACACCCAGACCCAAAGCAGCAAGTACAGCTCCCCATACTTGGCCAACACCACCTACAACGACAACCAGGAAAGCATCAATAATGTAGTTCTGGCCAAGATCTGGCCCGACATTACCGACTTGAGCCAAGGCACAACCAGCAAGACCCGCAAGACCTGAACCCAGACCAAAAGCCATCATGTCAATGCGGCTGGATCGTATACCGACAGCACGTGCCATTTGACGATTTTGCGTTACGGCACGGACAAATAGACCGAAACGGGTTTTATTCAGTAGATAAACAAGTAGCAGCAAGACAGCCACGGTAAAGACAATAATCGCGATACGGTTATATGGCAGCATCAGGCTTGGCGTGATTGAGATCCCGCCTGAAAGCCATGAAATGTTAGAAACTTCGACGTTTTGTGCACCAAAGATCATTCGTACCAACTGCATCAAAATCAGGCTCACCCCAAAGGTTGCCAATAAGGTCTCCAGCTGACGGCCATATAAAGGACGGATCACGGTACGTTCGATCAGCATGCCAATCGCCGCACTGACAATAAATGCCGCAGGAATCGCTGCAATCAGGTACCAATCCACCAGACCACTAAAATGCGATTTGAAGAAACTTTGCACCACATAAGTGGTATAAGCCCCGATCATGATTAATTCGCCATGGGCCATATTAATGACACCCAGCAAACCATAAGTGATGGCAAGTCCAAGAGCTGCAAGTAGTAAAATACTGGCAGTACTCAAACCAGAAAATACATGTCCAGTCCATTCACTGGCCTGAATCCGGGTTTTGATACTACTTCTGGCATCGACCAGCGCTGCTTTTAAATCAGGATGCAGATTTGGCTGAGCCAGTTCATTTTCAACCAGTGCAAGAACGTCTGGTCTATTGGAGTCTTTTAAAACTTTTGCCGCTTCTATTTTGGTCAGTACATCTTCAGACTGATAATCCAGACGTGCTTTTAACTGGGCAAAACGTGATTTAACCGTATTGTTTTTTTCATTTAAATACATCTGATTGATGGCTTTAGCATCAAGTTCAGACAAGTTATTTTCCAGAATATCAATTGCCTCAAGTCGCTGAGAGGCTCCTTCTGAATTTAATTTCTTTTTTGCTAAACCAAAGGTCAGTGCTTTATTTAAGGTATTTACCAGCGTAATTTGCGATAAATCAGATGGCCAGGTTTCCACGGTTTTTCCGTCAGGATAGCTGACCAGTTTGTCTTCTGCTTCCAGAATATAAGTATTACCTGCACTGTCAGTATAAAGCTGATCTTTTTCAACAAACTCTGCTAGTTGATCAAGCTGTTCAACACTGGAAGGCCACTGGTTTAATAAAGCACGACGAGTGGCAAAGTCCCCACGAACAAACTGCTGAATGGCATCAAGTGACTGTTGAGATGATTGCGATACGGTTGTTTCGCTAGATTGAGTTTCTGCATGCACCATATTGAGACACAAACACTGACTCAAAATTACAAAAATGGCCGCGAGATTTAGGCGAGTGGACATGAGTGTCCTCCCTATTTATATATTTAACGCTGTCCCGTCCGGGAGATGAAAAACCAGAAAGGCCTACTGCCGAAGCAGCAGGCTTTGGAGGAAATTATTTAGGAATGTATGGGCTCCATGGCTCAGCAGCAATGGTTTTCGGAGTTTTATAAACCACATCAAACTGACCATCGCCACGAATCTGACCAATCATCACCGGTTTATGTAAATGATGGTTGTTAGCATCCATTTGTAACTGATAGCCAGATGGTGCATCAAAGGTCTGACCTGCCATTGCTTCACGAACTTTATCTACCTCAGTAGAACCGGCTTTTTCTACCGCCTGTTTCCACATATTGATACCGACATAAGTCGCTTCCATCGGGTCATTGGTCACAAACTTTTCTGCATTAGGCAGTTTGTATTCCACGGCATACTGTTTCATCTTGCCGCTGAATTCAGTATTTTTCGGATTTTTTACGGACATGAAGTAGTTCCACGCCGCTAAATGGCCGACCAATGGCTTGGTATCAATACCACGAAGCTCTTCTTCACCTACAGAGAATGCCATAACCGGAATATCAGAAGCTTTAATGCCCTGGTTACCCAATTCACGATAGAACGGTACGTTTGAATCGCCGTTGATGGTTGAGATCACCGCAGTCTTTTTACCTGCAGCAAATTTTTTCACGTTACCGACAATGGTTTGATAATTACTATGACCAAATGGTGTGTACTCTTCCATGATGTCAGCATCAGCAACGCCTTTAGATTTCAGGAAAGCACGAAGAATTTTGTTGGTGGTACGCGGATAAACATAGTCTGTACCTAGTAATACAAAGCGTTCAGCTTTACCGCCTTCTTCACTCATCAGATATTCAACTGCTGGAATCGCTTGCTGGTTAGGCGCAGCACCGGTATAGAAAATATTTTTAGACTGTTCCTGACCTTCGTATTGGACTGGATAGAACAATAAGCCATTTAACTCTTCAACCACCGGCAATACCGATTTACGTGATACTGAAGTCCAGCAACCAAAGATGACCGCAACTTTATCCTGAGTGATGAGCTGACGTGCTTTTTCAGCAAATAGTGGCCAGTCAGATGCTGGATCAACGATAACCGGTTCAAGCTTTTTACCTAAGACCCCCCCATTGGCATTGATTTCATTAATCGCCATCAACGCTGTGTCTTTTAATGAAGTTTCAGAAATGGCCATCGTGCCAGATAAAGAGTGTAAAATACCAACTTTAATAGTTTCCCCACTAGTTGCAGCTGCTTTCGGCTCAGAGGTAGCGGCCGTTTTATCTTCAGGCGACTTCGAACAACCTGTTAAAGTCAGCGTCCCCAACATCGCAGCAACAATTAAATTTTTAGAAAACTTTTTTTGTTCGACTTTCATGTACTTCTCTCCAATCCTAGTTAGGCTTTTTTAGAAAATTTGAGAGAAGCTATTCAAATACTGTGCCACTTTTAGTTTACAATTTTAAGCCACTGAATTTCATTATGATTATCTATTTTGAATAAAAATAAAGATTAAATTTTGCACCAATAAATACATGTTGCCCTAAAATAGAAAATAAAGTCTGAGGCTGAAAATCAATTAATTAGCCTAAAAACTCATCAAAATAGCGCAGGCTTTTAAATCAAAATATTAAGAATGCTTACTAAGGATGCATAAATAAAATGAGCAGAAAATACATCTGCTCATCAATATAATTTATTTTTCATCAATAAAATTTTGCATATGCTGCAAAACTTCCGCCGTCTTTTCTCCATGTAGCCAGTGCCCTGCATTTTCAATCACTTCAATCTGTGCATGAATAAACTGCTGATTGATGGCTTCAAAATGTTCAGGTTTAGAGATATATGATGAATTTCCACCTCTTAAGAATAATGCTGGAAGTTCATTTTTTTCTATCTTCTCCCAAGCAGTAATATCTTCATAATGATCAAACAGTGCTTGCACATTAAACAACCACTGCCCTTTATTGAATGATTTTAAAAGAAACTGGATGACCATTTCCTCTTGAATATATTCACGCATAATTTTTGCTGCTTCATTTCGTGAAGCGACTTGCGCCTGCTGGACTGCAAACAAGGTTTTAAATATTTCAGAATGATGATTTTCTTGATATTGAATTGGCGTGATATCTAATACAACCAGTTTTTCAATCAGATCAGACGCCAGGTCTGCTAGCTTCATGGCAATTTTTCCGCCCATTGAATGCCCGACTGCAATAAATTTTTTAATATTTAAACTGGCTAAAGTTTCTAAAATATCTTCGGCCATGATTTGATAATTCACTTCATCAGAATGGCCAGATAAACCATGATTTCTAACATCAATTTGAATCGTAGTTGTTTGCTCTGAAAAATGCCTAGCTAACATACCTAGATTACTTAAACTACCAAATAAACCGTGAATAAATACCATTGGCGATAAAGTTGATGATTCATGGGTTTGTATTTGATAGTTCAGGATCATTTGAGAATTCCGTGATTTCCTATGTTAGGTGTTTATAGTGGAGTTATCTTAGCAGTTAATCAATTACCAATAATAAAATTTTAAATTTTGCTTAGGCTATTTCAATTGGAATAAAATCTGCTTAGGCTAAATTGGCCAGATCTGCTTATAATTGAGCGTCACATCAGCTCATTAATAAAAGAAAATATTTTAAAATTTTTCAGGAGGTATCTGAGCTTTAGAGTTTATTTGAGTATTAACTTTTTAATTAGGGGATATGGGATTTTGCGAGAATAAATATAAAGTAGAAAATTGCTTAGGCTATTGTAGCGTGCAATGATTTTACCGCCCTTCGTTTGAGTAAAAAGAAACACATAAATATTTAATATTTCTTAATAAATTTCAAAAGTAGCTGATATATATCCGGTAAAATTTGTATATAAATATATTTTTATAAAGTTTGTTTAATGAGTAATTTAAAAAGCACTAAAATCCTTATGCTACGTATCAGAGTATTTATGCATTTTATAAGCAAGCTGAGAGTCGAAAAAACGAGCTAATTTTTTGGCCCTACCTTTTTGATTCATATACCTTCATTCAGGCCAACATTCCTAAATAAGATATGAATATTTAATTTCATTAGCTTCTATATGCTTCATATCTGATAGTTTAAAGTAGTGTATAAAATGTATTCTAAGGCTATCTTATGAACAATTTAGTTAAAAAAAGCATTGAATTCTTAGTGGAACAAGACGTTGTTGAATCAGCAGAATGTGTAATAGCAGAAGCGGGTTTAACTCCAGCAGAATTGATCACGATAGTTTATGGTGAAATTGTTCGAACAGGTCAAATACCTATTATCCCTCAAGTAGGAACTAAGGATTTCAATATAGCTCGATTAACAGCAGCGAGTTACTCTATTCCAACTGTCAAAGTTTCCATTCCAGAACAGAAGGATGCATTTTTAAATGATGATGGTGGCTATTAAAACTCAAGACAATGCTCTTGCTTTTATGGATTAATTACACTTCCCTACTCTTACAAAATATTGCGGTGGTCATACCTGAATTATTCATACTCTGTGCTTGTCGATCCAAAAAGTTTTTAGCAATCATCGCCATTGTGGGCGCCATATTGAGCTCTTGATTTTCTTCAGAGACTTTTTGAATCTCTTCATAAGCCGTTAAACGCTGGCAGAATGCCTGACGTTGACTTTGTGCATCTGCATTCTGATCTGGCTCATCTAAAATATGTTTGGTTTTATTGACTATTTTTGTTTGCGCAGCAATAAACTGATCATAATCTGCTTGTGAAAGCTTTTCGGCAAAAGCCATATTGTTCAATTGCATGCAAATAAAGAAAGTACATATTAAAGATGAGGATTTGATCATTTCGAAGGTCTTCTTTTAGTTTTCTTCTTTCCAGACATCTTCATAATCATCTGCATCAATCATGAAGCGGTAGCCCTGCTCTAAAGCCAGATAAGGTAAAACTTCAGGGGCGACATCCTGTAACTCACGCACAGTCATGGTTTCAAAAGCATCTTCATTTGAAGCCAGTTCACCACCATAAATATACCAGCTAATATTTTCTTCTGTCTCAGGCTTTCTACGGATTCCGACAATTGGATCCTGCTTCAATGTATGTACAGCCACTGCAACGACATCATCACCACTTACTTCTATATAGGCAGAACCGACCTCTTCACACAGCAATTTCTGCTCTGCAATCAGTTCCTGTAATGGTGATAATTTCTGCGTGTTTTTCGACATTCGGTTTGACTCATTAAATTCTTTAAATACCGCTTTAGTTTAGCCTAGTTTTAAAAAATCTAATGCGTATTTTTATAAACATCCTGGAGATCTGTCTTTAAAAATGATTAAAGACAGATCGGAAATTAAGCTTATTGGAAAACTTTGAAGCGTTGATCATCTTCCAGATAATCTTTCGCACGCGCTTCGCCTTCAACTGAACCAAATACTAGTTGAGCACGAAGTTTCCAGTTTTCTGGAATATCCCACTCTGCGTGAACCTGCTCATCTACAATCGGATTATAGTGTTGTAAAGATGCACCCAAGCCTTCAGTATGTAATGCTGTCCAGGTAGAGAACTGAGCAATAGCAGTTGAATGTTCTGCCCAGATGGGGAAATTCTCGGCATAAGATGGGAATTGCTCTTGCAAGCCTTTGACTACATTTTGATCTTCAAAGAATAAAACTGTACCCGTACCTGCAGCAAAGGTTGCCATTTTTGCAGTCGTTTTTGCAGCACTTTCTTCATCTTTGGCATAGCTTTTTAATTTATCAGCGACAAAGCCCCAGAATTTTTCATGTTCGCCATTAAATAAAATAACGGCGCGAGATGATTGCGAGTTAAAAGATGACGGACTTTGCTTAATCGCATTTTGAATCAAATCAGTTAAATATTCAGGAGACTGTTCTACATTTTTACCAATGGCATAAATAGTACGGCGTTTTGTAATTAAATCTAAAAACTGATTCGACATTCGGTTAAATCCTTGGATATATCTTCGGGAAAAATGGAACCTTCACTTATTTTTATGAAGGAATTCTAATGAATAAGAACTCTATGATTCATTTACTCACAAGTACTGATAGCTTAAAAAAATATGACTGGAATAGCTATATTATTAAAGTAATATCTTTATATATTCTTTTGATAAAGAATAGTTTTTTAATTTATTTTTTATCAAATGATAAAATAAATGCCCTTTTCTGAGCCAATTTCTGTTTTAAAATAAATCACTATGTTCAATGATGTAGCAGAAAGTTGTTTTGATGATAAATATAGAAATTTGCTTAGGCTATTTATTATGAGGGAAATGTCAATCCTAAGAAATCGCTATATAAAATCATCCCCCAATTTGGAGGATGAAATTGAATGAATCAGCTTAAATTTTCTTAGAATTTAGCATTAAGCACTTGAGCAGAGACTTTATTTTTCCAAAGATCACGTAAGGTTGGTAAATAGAATTTTTCACCTAGTTCTACCAGTTCAGCATCAATCAAGCCATGCACATCATGCATAAATAGGTAATCCAGATCCACACTAGAAAGCTTAAGATGTTTCTTCTGATATTCTCTGCGTTTTTGCTGCGCCTCTTTCACCAACTGATCTGCAAATGTCTTATCTTTATACTGGGTGATCGCATTTAAACGCAATTCAATAATGCCCCACCCTGTTAATAACATCTGAAATGTCTCAAAGTCCTGAGTGGTTGATTCCCAGGTCATTTCATCAAGATTTTCATTTTCCGGGAGAACAGGTAAAAGAAGTTCCATTACGCTTGGAAAAATCTTTTTAAAATTCAGAATAAATTTAACAGGATGCTCACTTGGATAATCCTTGAATTGAATCTTTTTTTGAACATCTGTTAAATAAATATCAAGCATTAAATTTTCCTTAAACAACCTGCCATTTTATGGATGTTTATTCATATGCTATAGAAACTCATGCGGAATAAACGACAAAACAGCAGTAAAAACGAACTGCATTTTAGCAGCTATATACGCTTATTCAATGTTAATTCGGTATGAGAAGTCATGAGGATAGGCTTTAGCACTAAAAAACTTCAATAGTTATCGCTAAATATCTTTCTAATATGATTTGACCCGTAATTTTAAATTCTTTCTTTTATTTGCTCATGAATCTATAAAATTAAGAACTCCTGATGAGAAGAATAAAAAAGCCCACTCATAGAGCAGGCTTAATAAACAATTATGAGTTGAGTTAATCTATCTCACCAGTTTTTCCGGTTCCCATACATTTGACACACTGTTTGGCTTCCACAACGTTATAGCCGGTACCGCTACAGCTGCTACACTTCTTTTTTGTATAATCTGGATATAAATCCTCATCTGGATAGGATTCGTCCAAATCAAAATCATCATCAAAGTCAGTCATCACCCTTACCTCATTTTTCTAGTTATCAGGGAATTTCTATTAGTAATCCTTCATTGCATATCTGTCAAAACCTGAACGATAGATGGTTCATAGCATTTAATAAGCAAACTTAATTGAATGAGAATTTTCCAGAAAAAACATGTGCAATTGATTTTATTAAAATTTGTATGAATAATCCTTAGATATTATAAAGCCCTCATTTAGAGGGCTTTATTATTTAACCATAGTTAGAAGACTTATTTTACGTTTGGAGCCACCATATTTTCAGGGCGAACCACCTGATCGAACTGTTCTGCAGTTACCAATCCGAGTTCTACTGCGACCTGTTTTAAGGTTTTACCTTCTTTATAGGCAGTCTTGGCCACTTTAGCTGCATTCTCATAACCAATGACTGGATTCAATGCAGTGACCAGCATTAATGAATCATGCAGGAAGTGCTCAATCTTGTCACGGTTAGGCTCGATTCCGACTGCACAGTTATCGTTAAAGCTGTTACATGCATCGCCAAGCAGTTGAATAGACTGCAACAGGTTATAAGCAATCACTGGCATAAAGACATTCAGCTCAAAATTCCCTGATGCACCGGCCACATTAATTGTCATGTCATTCCCTAAGACTTGGGCAACTACCATAGTCATGGCTTCACTTTGAGTCGGGTTCACCTTACCCGGCATAATACTTGAACCCGGTTCATTTTCAGGAATACGTAATTCACCAAAACCACAACGTGGTCCACTCGCCAACCAGCGAATATCATTGGCAATTTTATTCAGGCTAACGGCTAAAGTCTTTAAAGCACCTGAAGCAAAAACTGCTGCATCACGGCCGGCCAAAGCTTCGAACTTGTTAGGAGCGGTGACAAAAGGCAAGCCTGTTAATTTAGCCAGAGTATCCGCAGCTTTAACAGCATAATCTGGATGTGCATTGAGGCCTGTACCGACGGCGGTTCCGCCTAATGGCAGTTCATATAACCCTTGCAAAGCATGATACAGACGAATCAAGGCATGATCCAGTTGAGAGACATATCCACTAAATTCCTGACCTAAAGTTAAAGGTGTGGCATCTTGAAGATGGGTACGACCAATTTTTACAATCTCGGCAAATTCCTGAGATTTAGCATGCAAGGTATCACGTAAACGTGTCACTGCCGGTATTAACAGTTCATTGATCTGTAAGCTAGCTGCCACATGAATCGCGGTCGGAAAAGAATCATTGGTCGATTGAGCGCGGTTGACATGATCATTTGGATGCACAGGCTTTTGTGCACCTAAAGGATTGCCCAGTTTCTGGTTAGCAATATTGGCAATCACTTCATTACAGTTCATGTTACTTTGCGTGCCCGAACCGGTTTGCCATACGACTAAGGGGAACTGGCTATCCCATTGACCGCTAATCACTTCATCCGCAGCACCGATGATATAGGTCGATAACTCATGAGGAATCTGGTTTAACTCGGCATTGGTGATCGCAGCTGCTTTCTTGACCAAGCCCATGGCACGAATCATGGCGCGTGGCAAATGCTCATTGCCAATCTTGAAGTTTTGTAGACTACGCTGAGTTTGTGCGCCCCAAAGTGCTTCACTCGGTACAGCGACTTCTCCCATCGTGTCATGTTCAATACGTGTTTGCATGCTCAACCTCAATTGTTATTCCATGTTTTACTCATTTAGACAGCAGCTTCAATGCTGTACTCCATTCATTCATCTTAATGAGTTTGATTAATTTTGCAAATGATAATTATTATCAATAATTAGCTTATAGGATTCTAAATCACTGCCCTCTTAACGTATTCTGATAGAACAGCCATTCATCCTCTAACATTTTCCTCAAGGTATAACGTGGTTGCCAATATAACAACTGTTGGGCCTTATCTGTATTAGCGCCCAGCTGATCCATTTCGGCATGTGGATATGGCAAAGCATCTACTGTAGGAACAGCGGATTGAGTGAATTCTGCAACCTGATCCAGCAAAGTCTGCATTGAGATTAGCTCTCCAGCAATATTAAAGGCTTCGCAAGTCCATTGTTGCTGTTGCGAGATCCAATGTAGTGACTTGAATACTGCATCACAGACATCCATTACATGTAGAAAGCTGCGTTCTACCGTATAGTCTTCGGTCTTTGCCTGGCGGCGCAATTCCAAATATTCACGCTGCTTCGCACCCACCTGCATAGCCAGAGGCACAATGTTCTTTGGTAAAGGCGGCACCCATTCACCTAAAATGCCATTTTCAAAAGCACCCGCGACATTGGAAAGACGTAACATCGCAATACGCCATTCATTATCCGTCTTGGCAGTATCCCGAATGATTTCTTCCACCATCTGTTGGGATTTAATATAAGGGTTTGGATAAGTGTAATTGAAAGCCTGATCTTCTTTTAAATCCGTTCCGGAATGGCCATATACAGCCAATGAAGATAAATGCACCAGATTGCGTACTCCGGTACGCTGCATGGCACGCATCAGACTCATGATACAACTGATATTATCATTATAATATTCAAGTGGTTTTAAAACTGATTCTTCCAATGATTTAAAGCTTGCAGTATGAATGACAGCCTGTACCGAATTCTGTTCAAAAACTTTATTTAATGCTGGAGTGTTACGGATATCAATTTTGACAAAAGGCACATAGCGGCCGGAAATAAATTCAAGGCGTTCTAAGGTCTGTAGACTGGCATTGGCCAGATTATCGACCACAATGACCTCTAGTCCTTGTGCCATCAGACTTAAAGCAATATGTGAGCCTAAAAAGCCTAAACCACCCGTCACTAAAATCATTGTTTATTAACTCCGCTTTAGAATCAGTATCTTAAATTGATATGGTGTTTATTTGGTGCTTTCTCCAACTTATCCACAGGATCAAAAACGCAAAAACCGACCCAAAATTTCTTCTGAGCCGGCTAATCTGCTCAATAAGTATATTTTATTTTACAGGTCGAACAAAAGTTGATTGTTATGTAATGTATGGAATTCATGACAATGAATTAAGCCTCATCTTGAGATCTTTTATTAAATTATAATCTTCAGTTATAAAACTGAAAGGTAGCAAGATGATGCAGGATTGGGTTGATATTGTGGATGGGTGGAAGGGTTGGTTATGGAAATAAAAGAGATTGCTCTTAATTTTAGAAATGCGCTAGATTCTCTTAAGATTGATGGGGTGCTGGATAATTTTTATGGATTTAGGAATTTTCCTACAGGTGCTTGCGGGGGTGTTTCTGATCTTTTTATTATTTATATTCGACAGGAATATAATATTAACTTGGAATATTGGATAGGATGCTTTAAAGATAATCGCTCACATGCTTGGGTGATGCTGAATAACACTTGTATTGATTTAACAGCAGATCAATTTAACTCTGTTTTTGGTGAATACGACAAAGTGATAGTTTGCGATCGTCAAGAATATCCCTTAAACAACCTGCTGATTAGGAGGGATAAAGGCAAAGGACCAACCTCGGCAAGCATTAGCCACTATTGGTTGCTTTACACTCAAATAAAAGACAAGATTAAAAGTTTTTAATCAACCCCCCTCTCAAAGAGCCTTTACACAAATCCCCACATTCACATTCGTTGTAATTGAATGCTCTGTGCAGCCTAGTAGGATGCATAGCGTTAAAAAAGCTTAAATGAAGATACTTTTACTTAAATTAAAGTCACTTAGTTTAAAAAAATATGGAATATATAGTAAATTTATTTGAATATTAATATTTTATGAGTATATTGCATTTACGAAATTATCATCAGATTTGAATATATGGCAATGAATATAAAAAATTTTTTACTATTAGGGATATTGGGATTTTTAACTGGATGCCAGGTTGTAGAAACTGCAGATGATAAAAAATCTGTTTCTATGCTACCACTGTATATTCCTAAAGAAGCGCGTTATTTAAATACTCCATCGAATGCACCCACCTCTGAAAAGTTGACGGCATATACAAATCAACTCGTTAGCCAAGAGCAAAAATATGCAACGATAAAAACTATTCCTTATACATTTTTTCAGGGTTCTGGCTCCCTTAGTGCGTACCCATATACCGTTTATACCTTTGATGGAAAACGCGTAAGATTTGTTGAGAATTCAATCATCAGCCCTTCTACTACAATGACTCGATTTGATTACTCGCAAGCAAAATTAAAACTACCGGTTGGTCAACATGACATTGTTTTTGTTAGCGGAATAGGTAGCCATAGTTATTTCACTGAAATTAAAAATATAACCTTGGAAGAAAATAAAGATTATGTGATTGGTGTGGATCGTATTCCAGGCAGCAAGCCAAGAGTATTTATTGCTGAATATGAAGTGGATTCAAGATTTAAATCAAACGATCCAGACTCTATTGTAATTAAAAAACGAATTGTTGAAGATGTTGAGCATGCAAATCTCAAAAGTGTCAAAGTATATTAAAGAAACAGCTACTTTCGGATTATTGGCATCCTTAGTCCTATTACAGGGCTGCGTAAAAATGATCTTGCCGACTTCTGAAAGTGAATTAATCTCTAAGTCAATTGGCAAAGGTGGGTCAATAGATGTTCCATTGGGATATGTAGATGCTTATGCGAATTTAAAGCAAGCGTATTTAAGATGTGAGCAGGTAAAAACTGCGAATTCATATGTATTAGTTGATGCAAATTTAGATCGGGAAAAAAATCTTGCCATTTTTTTCGGTAAAGCACCTTATGGCACCTATTTGTTTAAAACAACTATCACGCCATCTGATGCTAACAATTCTAAGCTTACTCTTCATTTGATGAAAGCTCAGCTATTAACAGAAAAAGCCAATCAAAATTTACTTCAAAAGCGTTTGGAGCGAGATAGACTACGTGCTTTAGGCCAAGACACTAAATGCAATAAAGATTAATTTTTCAAGCCAAGCATTATATTAAAGTTTTAAAAAAGCTGTGAACCCTAGAGTTGCACAGCAGTAAAATCTTAATTGCACTTTTCATAATCAATCAGCACTTTGGCCACAGCTTTTGCTGCAATCCAATAACGTGCCTGGTATGCTGCAAGCTCAGCTTCATTCGAAATAAAACCAAGCTCCACAATCAAACCGCCAGCATTGATATAACCTAAACTTCCACGAGCTGATTGGCTTTGATCAATCCAGCCATTATCACCACGTAACCGACTGCCTAATGCAGCGCCTACAGCTGCAGATAAATCCTGTGCCAGCTTCTTGTCTTTCGGCAGGGCAATTGTCTCTACTCCATTCGCTTGTCTCGAAGTCGCAGCATTCATATGGAATTCAACTGCAACACTAGATCCTTTGATCAGCTTGATGGCTGATGAAAGTGGATCATTCTGCGATCCGGTACCATCGTTTTTGACCTGGACACCAGCTTCACACAAATAAAAAGAAACCGCATTTCTGAAATTAGTCACCAAGTCAGCTTCTTTAATTTTGCCATTCACTGCACCTGGATCAGAATTACTATGGCCTGCCGTAATGGTGGCAAACCCCAAAGGCTGATGCAAACTTGGCTGATACCACTTTTTACCAAGCCATGATAAAAACACCATAACACCACCTGTCACGTAGGCATGGTACTCAACAGGGATTACTTTAAAGTCCATCGCCCATTGCAATGCCGGAATAATGACAAGTAATAAAAAAGCTCCCAAAATTGGGAGCTTTACAGAAAGATACTTCCAGGCACTTTGCTCAATTAATTTCATTTGGCGCTCCAAGTTGCGGCTTTATTTTTAAGCCAGTTTTCGATAAATGTGCTTCCAAGAATTCCCAGAGCTGATGCAATTGCAATCAAAGCCAGGGGGTGAATATCTGGAATTTGTAATAAGACCCCACCAGCCAAAACAGATGAAGCTGATCCCAAAATAGTCCGACCCAAAACAAGTCGAACAGTTAGTCTTTCCTCAGATACAAGAAGTTTAGACAGGCCGATGACAGCCCCGATCACGACAAGCATCCAAAATGTTTTTTCATGCTCCTGCATGATTCCCCCTATTTTTTGGCATTAAAAAAGCACCTAAAAAGGTGCTGTTAGTTGTCCATAGATTATGCTTCAGCTGTTGCTTGTGTGATCCGTGCCGAGTAATTCCATGATGTCGGTTTCCATACATCTCGTGCAGCAACACGCACATAATATGTGGTCGTCGATTGCAAGCCAGTAATCGTGCAAGCATTTTCAGTACCGGTCCAACGTGCTTCTGTTGAATCAGGATCAAAATTAGCACTGGTACTGATCCACACCTGGTAATCTTTCAGATCCGGTACTTCACTTGGAATCCAAGTCACTGTGATCGAATCTGCAGTGGCAGACGTATAGACGTTCAACAATTGTGGTGGCACCGGATTACTGATATTCAGCTCCGCAAAGGTACTGACAATCGAACCGTTTTTACTTGCGACCCGTACAGTATACGCACGTTGAATACCGTCAATCTTGGCTTCATCCATACTGTAACTGTAATCAGTATTTGTCGTTTCAACTTCACGTAGCAATACACCACCTGACATGATTTGAACGATATACCCTGTGGCACCAGCTGCACTTTGCCATTGAACCTTAAAGCTTGTACCTTCAAAGGCTGACTGAAGGGATAGACCTTTTACGCCAGATGGACGGCTGCCAGTAATGGTGTGACTATAAGCGGCTACCTCATCCAAAGTCTGTTCTTTTTGCTGCAATCCATTGAAGCTGGTGAACTTCAGATAAATCTGTTTTCCAACCATATTTTCATTGTAATCATGGCTAAAAATGGCACGATCAATACGAACAAATGATTCGCCTGCATTATGTGGCCCTGCATCATCGAAACGTCCACGGATCACATCGCTCAATGTATACAGCCCAGATCCATTCAATGTGGCCTCAATATAGTTAATATATTCGTCACCGACTCTACATAGAGTTGCATCAACTTCAGCATCTTCAACCGTACCACTGAACATCTGGCTGGATGTATTCAACTGAATCTGCATCTCGGTATCATCTGCATCAATCGCTGAAACCAGGGCACCATATCGAGCAGACCCATAGATCGTACCAACCATTTCATAAGTTGTATTATCCAGGCTGACCCAGACATTACAGCCACCCCAATTGATACCACCGGATACCGCTACCCAGATCTGATTTTTACCGCCAGTCAAGTCTAATGGTGGCTCAAAAATATCAGGCGCATTGACGTTTCCAGGCTCTTCATTTCCGCCTTGATACCCATTTGAGGATTGAAGGTCATACTCAACTGCTGAACGAGATCCGACAGCAAGTTCTTCAGCGGTAATCGAAAGCACACCTTCTTCATCTTCTTCAACACGCGTGATACGTACCGGGAAACGATTCAAGCCTAAAGACTCATCTGTGATCGTCACAATGTCCATTGGTTCAAGTCGGCAGTACTTCCAGCCTAATTCAAATTCATTACGGACATACAGTTTTCGCTGCAATAGCAACTGCACTGCATGACGGGCAATTTTAGGTTCACAGAAAAAATCATGCTTGACCGGATCTTGCGTACGCAAACCAAACATTTCAATATTTGCCTGATCTTTAGCTTCAACAGTTTCTGTGTTGTATTGATTGAAGCGGTTTACATACTCAATCTGACAATGGTTATAAGCATCAGTATCACGGCTTCGACGTACCCGAACCGGCTGATCTTCACCCAGAAAATCGTCATCTGTTAAGTGATATACCGGTTCCAGATTTGGTGTGAAAGTCACCCCATTTCCACTGACGACACTGTCACCATAAGAGCGAATTTTCAAACCATCTGGACTAGGTACCACAGCACAATTCACAGCTTCAACAATCTCATTGATGATTTCGAATGCTTCACGTTGTTCTGTCAAAGCTGGACTGATCAACAAATTAGCTGCAGCACAGTAAGTCCGGAATTCAGATAAATCTGCCATTTGCAGACTTGGTGATGCGCCATATAGTGGATTGGTAATAAAGTCTTCAATTACATCTGCAGGATTTGCATCATGAATCGTGTCTGAAAGTGTAATATCACTCATCACTTCAAAATTATGATTCGACAGGCTGGCACTGCCACCCAAATCATAATTGGCGCATGCCACATAGCCCAGAAATGGATAGTGCAAAGCCTGGTCAGGATGCTTTGATGGGAGATAACCCCAAACTGGATTATGATCACCATCAAATAATTCAAACCCTAGCTGATCAATGGGTTTGAGCTGAATACCGCCTTCCGTTTTAGGAACAATCTGTTCTTTATCACGCCAGATAGTCCCAATATCTTTGATTTTGTTTTCACAAAGTCCAAGCATGAAGGACGCGCTATAGGTATAAGTCGTGTTTTTGGTTTTTACACCACCACCCTTACCACCTTGTTTTTTCGTTGTTGTATGGGCTGTGGCTGTAAAATCGCCATACCAAAACATATTGGCAGCAACACGGTTTTTACCGTAAACCAAAGGCTGACAAAGACCGTAAGCTGACTGCTGGATACGCATTGAATTGATACGTTTGTCAGATGTACTGACTGTACCTCCACCAAAAACACCGCCCATTTTATAGCCCTCTTAAACGATAAAACCCGGCAATTCGCCGGGCTAAACTTCCTTTTGTTCCATCCTGAAGGATGACTCCCTGATGGATATATGAGTGGATGATCATTGGCCACTCGACGACAATTGCAGCATGACTGATGCATTTGCCAAAATGATAAAGAACAATGTCACCAGGCTGAGGATCTGTCACTTGAACACAAAATTTCTGAATGTGCTCAAGATAACGCTGACCCATCTGGTGCATATGCCAGTCAGGTGGATAAGGACCCGGATCGTAATGATCAATTAGCCCCACTGCTTCATAGACTTCACAAAGCAAAGTGGCACAATCGACACCGACACCTTTAACACGACCTTGATGATGATATGGCGTGCCTAGCCAAGTCATGGCTTCTTTAACAGCTTCATGATTTTTCATATTTAGTCCAATAAAAAACCCTGATCTCATTAAAGATCAGGGTCGGTGGTTTGCTGGGTTAGTTCGCTAGATACTTGCTCAAAGTTCTACGCTGACAAATCTCCTTGATGTTATTCAACAGGACTTCGGTGCAATACGCCAACTCATTAGCTTCATAGCCGTAATCAACATACGTCACCGATGTTTCGCCAGTCGTCCGTAACGGTAGTACGTTTTGAGCAAAGAAATGATTGCTATAAGCAATTCCTTTACTGTTAATGTAATCAGCAATCTGACTCTTTGTAAGCGAAGTCGAGTAGTCTGCAACATTACTGTTGATCGCCACGCTGTACTTCTCTTTAAGGATTCCAAACACTGACTGATACTCTGCATCCGCTTTAGCATTGTGGATAATCTGGCAATCCGCATACCCAGCAGGCTTACTTGCATTCAGAAGTGAGTCAATGTCTACAAACAAATCAATCGTTTCACTATCAATAAAAGATCGTAAGACTGTAGATTCCGGTTGAGTTGATGTTGCAAAATTCAGGTAAGGTTGCACTGCATTCGCATTGTTCACGTTGTTATTGTCATAACCATGCGGATTCAGGCACGGAATAAAAATAAAGCGTGTACTATTTCGCAAGGCGACAATATGCGGATTACTGTCAGTCATTAACTTATGAGCAAGGAACCCAAGTTCAGTTACAGATTTCCGTGTGTCTTTACCACGCAGTCCAGCACTAAGAACAACAGTGTTTTTATATCCAGCAGGCGCATGAACATACTTAACCAATTCATAACTGCCACTTGCAGCACCAATCACGGATTTAGTTAAACCTAGCTTGTCATAGCAGTTTGCTTGCCATTGGGCGTAAGACCATTTTTGATTTAACACATCGTTGTAAGCCGTAAGATTATTGAACAGACTAATGTACTGCTTGTTGTGTTCGTTTAATCTTGCCTGATTAAGCTGCTGCGGTAGTTTTGCTTTAAGCGCATACCAAACGCAATTAAAAAGCAAATCTGTGTAGTATGTCGTTTGAACACTACTTAAATTAACAGTATCTTGAGTTGGGTATTCAATAACTGCGGTAGGTACATCCCATACACGCCACGGATGATAGCACTGCGTTGCACGTTGGGTTTCAAAAGTCTGATTAACAGGTTCTCTCCCCAATGTTGAGCGAACAATATCATTTCGCATTGAGACGATGTTCTGCAAAACAGGTTTTAGAAACTTGTCATCTTCGTTCCAATAGATAATCGTATCTTCGGTAAAGCCCGGTGCAGTGTGCAAGTCAAAGAAGAATGATAAACCCTCTTTCTCACGTTTCAAAACATTATACATGTGCTGTGTTTCAGGCTCGCTCAATGGTGCTGAACCTTTATTATCGTGAACAATAGTCCAGATCAACACATCCCATCGCTCAGGAAAGTTGCGTGAAGGGTTTACACTATTTGCCGTTAAAGACTGTGCTGGATTGCCCTTCGGGTTAGTATCCATCGCCCAAGCGTTCACAATAGGGATAACAACAATCTTCACTTTATTACGAAGATAAGCTAGCCCCTCATGTTTCTCAGGGTTTCGATAAATCTCATCAAGGAGCATACCCAAAGCAAAAGGTGGTACTGCTTCAAATGGGTGCATACCTGCCGTAAGTACAATCTTCTGCTCATAGTGATCAGGCTCAAACACATACTCATAGATGTTGTGATTACCTGTGTAGTCCTTACCAAGCAGGTTCTTGGTCACTAAATGCGGAAAATCAGCAACTAACGGATCAAAGAAATTATCAAGAACTGTGGCTGATGTTCGGACATTTGACTTGAGCTGGTACTTGTCAGTTTGAGTGCCTAAGCTGATATATCCATTATCTGTAATATTAACGACTGGTTCATTGAGTTTTTTACCAAGTGGGAGTGCAGCTTTGTCAAACTTTAAACCGGGTGATTCGTACTCAGTCGCAACAGAACCCACTTCAACTTGAATTAGTGGTTGTTCATAATTACGAGAAAGGAAAACAAAAATAAACTCATCATCAGCACGGGTCGTAAATGTCGCTTCTTGAGCGGAAGCATCGCGGAAAATAACTGTACCCGTGCTGCGATTCGCTTTATTCAATACAATTACAAACTCATCACTAGGCTGTTTGCTGATTGTATAGGTTGTGTTTGCAGTGCATGGGATAAATGCACCGACATATTGTTTGAAGTTTGTAGAGTTTGGATTCGCTGCGGATAAAGGAGTAGATGCCTCAATGCCTAAATCAAGACTCGACGACACATTTAAACCAAAAGTATAGCTTTCAAAAAGGTTTTTGCTTTTAACAAAACTGTCTGAATTAATGCGCTTTACATTTAAAATGTTAGCATTCAGCGTTTTGTCAAACTGACGCTCAGAGAAAGAATTCCAAATTGTTGCTGAATATACTCCTTCAGCAATAACAAACTCATACCCTGTATAGTTTTTTGGGTCTATAACAATAAAGTTTGTGTTTGCGTCAGTTGTAAATGTTGCATAACGCTGTGTTGCTGCGACATACGTTAATGCTTGAGTCGATCCACTCTCTGCTAAATTTCGGGATTGAACATCAGGCTTTGTTTTAAAGTTGTGAATATCGACAGAGGTAAGTGCAATTGAAACAGCTAAGGTATAGGTGGTATTTGGTTTTACTGCAACTAAATAGCTGTGTTCAGTTTTGTCTGTTGTTCTAAGAATGGGTAAAAATAACTCGGCAGAAACATATTGCGAACCCGCAATCACCCCAACTAATTTTTCTACACTCTCATTTGACGCGAAGATTTTCGTATCAAGCAGCGGATCATTTAAAACCTCTGCGCGGAGCTTCGGGTTTGTGACTACGCTAATCTTAATAGTTGCTGTGTTTGCATTAGCGGCTGATAGTCGAGCAAACCGAGTGCCGTTTGGAACTGCTATTTGAGCACCGACCACTAAGCTGCTCATCAACAAACCACTAATAAGTGCTTTATTCTTGTCATAAAAACAGATCGCTGCACCACTTGCTGTTGATGCGCCAGATGATGTTTCCAAGGTGTATTTTGAAAACTCATTCATCACTAAATAGCTTTCTGTGTAAGAGATGCCTGAAGATCTCTCAACAACACCTGTTATCTTGAGATTCCCAGATGCAAATAAAGAAGAACTCAAAAGGTTTCCGCTTTTCTCTGCAACTAAATCGCTCATGACTTGTGCATCAGCATACGTTTTCGCATTTGTTTCTGCTGCATTGGCTTTAGTGGTTGCGTCTGCTTGAGCAGCAGTGATAGCAGCAGCTTGAGCTGCATTGGCTTTAGTGGTTGCGTCTGTAGCCGCTGCTGTAATAGCTTCACTTTTAGCAATATTAGCTTTTTCGGTTGAATCTTCTTTAGATTCTACATTCTCAGCCAACTGACCTAGACGTTGCTTCATCTGTGTATTCGTTGCATTTGGATCTGTTAATTCTGCTGCGGTAGGTAAAGGCATTTTCTCACTCCATAAAAAAACCCGCATATAGCGGGTATGGATTAATACAAATTTGGTTAAACTGCGGTTTCTGGTACCGGAATAAATGGCGCACCACGGAAACGGCTGAAATTGTTAAAACGGTTTTGGCAAGTTTCCAAACGCTTATCACATCCCGGATAAACCTTGATTCGTTGCCCTGCCTGCGGTGCTTCCAACAATGGCAAAGTCAATAACAAAGCACCCGATTCATGCATGCGAATCGTGCGTTTTAATCCTGCATTGCCACCGTCTAAAAACTCAATTACGCCTTGCGTGAACCAACCCTGTGGCTGATTCACCTGGCATAAAATACGCGCTGCAGTACTGCCCGATTCAATGGTTGTTTGCACCATAAAATTTTGACGCAATAGACCGCATGCTGTATCGAATAACGTATTGGTACAGCTTGGCTGATAAAGATTTCGTGGCATTTGTACGTTCAGTTCATCCAGATCTGACGCGACACTGGCTTGAATTGAATTACGATCTAAGTCAGGCTCAATGATTCGACCTTCAAACAATTTGATGGTGCCGGCACTGGTGTCCGTTGGTGTATTCATGTCCATAAAAATACGTTCCAACTTAAATCGAGCACCATCCAATTGGCCATTATGAAACGCCTGAACAACGTTGATGCCGTTCCATTTGTTATCGTCAACACAATCAATATTGATCGATAAATTATCGACTTCAATACCCAGTGAAAGACTGATTCCATCACGGCTGATAATTGGGCCATCCGAATTATAGACCTGACCCGTAACCACCAGGTCAAAGTCATAATTCGTGTATCGAAAAACATCGCCTTGCACCGTTGTAATGGTATAGAGATCTGCCATCACAAACTGATCAGCATCAAGCAATGCAATTAATCTTGGAGAAGCTGCTCTCATACTTTATTTCCTAATGATCCAATCATATCGACCTTGTTGGCTTTCCATAATTTGCTCATGAAATTGGTGTATTGCTGTTCGTCATCAGCAAATCGACAACGATAGTAATACGTGCCTTTCACCTCAAACTTATGACCTTGTTTCAAAGGCTTTGAAAGCGTAACCATGCCTGACTTGGTTACTTGAGCAGTTGTGTCATCCCAAAACAGATCATCGTCATTGTCACTCCAAAACGGCGTTTGATCATTTTCATTCCAGAATGTTGGATCGAGCTGAAATACTGTCTCAGCCTTTGTATGCGCCAAAGGAATCACGGATGTATGCATCTGCTTATACAGCTGAAAGTTTGTCATACTTCCATTCCCACTGAATGAGCAACTGTAATCACAATCCTCAGACATTTTGAAAAGAAAGGAGTCAAATGCACCACGGCGCTCATGAAAGAAACTTTCAAGCTGCTGTAATTCATTCTTCCCTTTCGATTCACGCAGAAAGCCGAATGACAAAGATATTTCATACTTGGGAACGGCCTGGTAACTTGCTCGAAGTTCCCGACCATTCACTGACTTCATGATCTTTGTATTGAAAATGGGTTTCTTGCTGAGATCCCATTCCAATCCTGGCAGTTCAGGAAACAATACATCAGACACGATTTTCTCCCTTATCGACCAAAATTACGGTTGTATCCTTTCAGACCACCAGCCAATTCACGCCCATGCTTTTCCATAAAACGGCGAACGTCTTTTGAATCCCATGCCTGAATCGTGAAATTGTTAAAGGTTTGCGCTGAACTACCACCGCCTCCACCTATTCCTCCATCGGAGGTTAAGCTTTTACCCAAAGCACGGATCGTATTGGCATGCTGTTTAGGCAAGACCATTTCCTCTTCGTGCAATTGAGTCACTGGATTCACACCTGCAGGAATATCGTAACCGCCTCGAGCAGATTTGATTTTCCCAGCAAGACCACCAACTAATGCCAATGCAGAAGCACCAGCAGCTACGGCGAGCACAGGACCAATATAAGGAATGGATACCATGGCTTTAAATGCACCTGCCATGGCTTCCCAGGCATACATCATGATGGACTTAATCGCTTCACCCGCTTTGATGGCCAAACGCGCTAAAGCACCTGTACTGGTTGCCATGGTCTTGGTGGTTTCACCTGCCACTACGGCGCCAGTCTGTGCAGCTTGACCTGCAACTTCAGCAGCGGTTTCAGTTTTGATGAATCCAAGCTTTACGGCCAATCGAGTCGCTAAGCTTGCAGCGTACTTTTTCATTGGCGCTGTGATCATGCTTTGAATAAATGCCCCTGCCAGTTCTGTAAAAATGGCATTCATGGCATTTTTCCACGTCAAGGTGCCATTCATCATGGACTGAATGCCTTTGTCCCATAGACCGGACATACTTGACGTCAAACCACCAAACTTATCCTCAAAGTCTTTCATTTCTGCATCTGAAAGAACACCAACTTGCTTGGTATCGGAAACCTTTTGATCAGTATCCAAATCAGAAATATTGTTCATAATCTGATTCTGATTACCCTGTTTACCAGAGATGCCAGACATTTGGTTTTCAAGTGCAAGTCGATCCTCAAGCCCTCTGCGTTTAATTTCACGCAATTTGTCTTCTAACTCTTTTTCAAGCCGTGCTTTTTGAACATTTGAAATCTTTTTAGCATCAAATTCAGCTTGGATATTAGCCTTTTCAATCTCATAGATTCGCTGAGCTTGATGCTGCTTGTTTTGAATTTCAGCTTCGCGAATAGCTTTAATTTTTTCAAACTGTTCAGTATTTAATGCAGTAATCTTGTCACTGGCATCCTTTTCTGCACGCACCTTAAAAGCAGCCTTTTCAGCATCAGTGATTTTGGCTTTTTCAATCTCTTTAAGTGCTTTTTCAAGATCCAGCTTTATTTTCTGTTCTTGAGTAGCATACTTATACCGGATATCAGCAATTGCTTTAGCTTCTTGCTCTGCTGCCCTCTCTCTTGCTTTTGCATCAGCATCAGCTTTTGATTTGGCCGAACTTTCTTTAGAGTCTTTGACCCCTGTGCCAATACCCTTATTTGGGTTAAATGTTGGTGATGGTGTAGGTGGTGGTGCAGTTCCGACCACAGTAGGATTTTTTAAGAACAGATTTTGAAGTCTTTGCCCACCCGTTGTTGCGGAGTTCACAATAGCTGAACCTGCTGTACCCCAAGCATTAGCTGTATTACTTACACCGGTATTCCAACTTGTTTTTAAATTGGTTAGACGCGACTGCATCTGACCTGTATAGCGATCAGTAATTGAACCTAATTGTGATAGACCACTTTCCCATGATGCTTTGGCAGCTGAGAAGTTAAAGTTCAAAACATTGCTAACAACATTGCCAAAGGTCTGAAACTTAATAGACAAGACATCAAGACCATATTGAATCGTATCTCGGAATCCTCCAAATACATTCATTACAGTATTCACTGAAATGTTGATTGCTTGGCACACTGTAGCAACGACCGCACGAATAGCAGCAAAAGCAATTTCAATACTAACTTTTAGCCCAACAGCTACGGCCGCGAATCCATTCATCGCACCAGCGACCAAATCCATGAACCCTACTTGTTGAATTGATCCATCACCAATATCAGCAGTTAAATCACTCCAAATCCCACTGATCGTACTAAATAGACTTTGAACAATATCGAGAAGGCTTTCGAATGTTGTGATTATCGCTGTGACTGCACTATCAATACCCTCTCTGGATCTTGATGCAAAACCAAGGAAATCATTTGCTAGGTTTGTTAGTGCTGGCGCTGCTTGAGCTGCCAGTCTTGTGAATACACTGTCAATCGTCTGCTGAATTGTATTTAATGCAGTATTGAATTCCTTGGTCTTGGCAATTGCATCCTGATCCATAATCAAGCCAAGCTCATGCGCTTGTTTTGAATATTCTTTTAGCTTCTCGGCGTTGTTTTCTAGCAATGGAGCTAGTAGGGTTGCATCATTAGCGATTGACTCCATATAGAAAGTCATCTCAGCTTGGGATACGTTTGCTTTCTCTAACGTTTGATAATACTTTTCGAGAATTTGCGGACCAGTAAGCCCCTGAAACTCTTTAGCGGTTACACCTACCTTTGGTGCAATTTTTTCGAAGAAATCAGCCATTTCTCCGCCACCAGTTTGCATGAAGTCACCAAACTTATCATTCACATCTTTCATGATGTCAGATAGTTTGTCTTGCTCAACCATGACTGATTTAGAAGCAAATGCCCACTCTTGAAATTCTTTTGTGGCTGTATTAGCCAAGCGTGCTTGAATTTCCAATTCTTTGGATGCTCGACCAACTTCAGATGTTAATGACGCCAATCCAATAGCTGCTGTCCCCACAGAAGCCGCTATACCAACTCCGATCGCGGCAAAGCTTTTAGTCAGGTTTCCTGAGATTGATTTGCCGATATCCTCAAATCTATTGTTGATATTCTTGGTTATGTCATCCAAACCAGTTTTAATGCTTGAGAAATCCAGCTTAAATTTAACCTTACTCCCAGTATCCTCAATTCGTTTAGCACCATCACTAACGATTTTCTCAGCATCATTCATGCCTTTTTTAAGTTCGGAAGTCTTCGCACCAACGTGCACTTCCACTCGATTGTTGCTCATAATTCCTCTCTTACAGGCATAAAAAAACCGCCATTAAGGCGGTTCTTTAAAATCTATGGATAATCAGAATTTTTATCTTTAATTTTTCGTACCCAAGAATAAAACTGCGTTATCTCGGCTACTTGTTTCAGTCACTGCATATAAAGTTTTGTCAGCGGAATCATAATAAGCCACACCCTTAACTGACTGTCCTGCCAGATAGCAAGGTGAATAACCAAAAACTAAATCAACATTGTAGTAAGGTGCATTTTCTTCAGCTGCTATTTTCCCTGAGAACGCACAGCCACTTTGTCCTTTACCTGAAATCACACCCGTATTTGAAATAGTCAAATTCGCATCTTCAATACCTTGTACAATCGCCGATTCTCCATAATAAGTGCCTGCAATTGTCGCTAGATTGGACGCTGTGTTGTTTAAATCCGTTTCGTATACGGTATCAAATGTAACCTGATTTGAAGGCGAATATGTGATTGTGCCTTTCAGGCTCTTCTTGGAATCAACTGTTCCACTAATAGAGGTGCTATAAACGGTAGAACCACCAAAATAAAAGTCTTTTCCGCTATTGGCTTTTATCGTATTACCAGAAACAGTGAAGTTTCCTGTCATGAATCCTGTAACACCAGCAGAATAAGGTGGTGAATACAAGAACCAGAATTTATTATTTTTATCCACCAATCCAACTACATTCTGTTCTTGATTGGTCTTTCCAGTATAAATACCTGTGACTTCAGCTTTTGATACTGGTGGGTTGTTACCATCATTATTGGAAGATGAAGAATCACCCCCGCCACCTCCACACGCAGTCAAAGCCAAGGCCAAAAAACTTACCCCTAATACTTTTTTCATGATTATTCCGAGTTGTTATAAAAATCACTCAAACTTTAACTAACTCAAGTATATAAATCAATCAGGGCAGCCTTAGCTACCCTGAGGAAAGTTCTGCAAATCCGCATATAGATCATCTTCATCATCGTTTTGCGTATCGTCTGAACCTGTACTGTCTTCAATTCCCATAAATGCTTCAAGGATCCGGCACAGACGCTGAATGCCAACATGGCTGGGAGGGCACTGCTTGTGATACGCATTCAATGCTTTGACCCTTGGAAAATCCAATTCATTACGCACGTAGTCGTAATCCTTGCCCAAAGTCAGCACCAAATGCGTGTACAGCTCCTCCCAGTCTATTCCCCCGAATCAGTAGCCTGCTCGTCTTCCCCTGTATAAACCAGACCAGAAGCCCCCATGACCGTTTCAAATACGGCGTTCACGTGACCAACGTCAAGTAATTCATCAGCAATGAAGTCACGGGTAATATCAGGATAGTTACGCTTTAAAGAGCTATATGCAGCATCCACGACTAAAGTGAAATCGCTTGGATCAAAGGTTTGAATCTTTGGCATCAACTTTTCAGCAGCACCTAAGGACAACGGCGCAAAAATCCAAATCTGGCCATTAATTTTAAGCGGATTACCACGTGGGTTTTCGACCTGGTTAAATTGCATCTGGTATTACTCCGAAGTAGTCCATTTGAAGACGCGGCCTAAATCATCGGCCATTGGCTGGAATTCAAACTCAGGTAGATCGTAATCATCCTGTTTTGAACTGAACGCAAGCTTATTGCTGACACAGCGGAAGAATTCCATACCAAAGAATTTACCTTTGTAGTCACGGAATAGATCAACACTGAATTCAGGCGTATAACCCATATCCAAGTTGCTTACGACACCTGACTTGGCACCTGCCACCGTCGCTGCGTATTTAAAGCTGATAAATACCGTTTTACCTACATCAGCAGTTGCGAAGGTATAAACACCTGCTTCAGACACACTGTACTGACCTGCAACTGGTGCACTCGCTACACGCTTTAATGGAATCGCTTTTGCATCAGTCACGCCTAAATCTTTTACGAATGTACCGGTATTTGGGACCACTGGCGTTACTGACGCTGCAACGACTTCACCATTGATGATTTGAGCGACTGCAGTAATACCACCTTCAGTGACCACGCCACCAAAGAAAATGGAATTGAGCAATGCACCGTTAATACGACCCATGGTCGCTTTACACTTAATCGACCCTTTACCGCGTGCGGCATCCACGGCGAACTGACCACGGCCATAGAGTTCTTTTAAGTCATAGCTGATATCAACTGACGTAGATTGCAGTACGCCGACTTCAACCGGTGTGCCACTGGTGATGGGGTTACCATGCACATCCTGTAATGGTGTAGCAAAGATTTTGCCGGCACCAAATAAATATTGAGCCATATCGACCTCTTTAAAATGAGAAAACCGCCGTAGTGGCGGTCATGAATGTTGTTTTGCTTAGATTGTAGTGAGGATCCGTATCGGAATGATGACAATACCTTGATCATCCAGCATACCTTCAACGGCTTCAAAGACTTCAATCGTGCCCTCGATCCAACAGTGTTCAACCAATCCCCCTAAGGTTTGGTATTCACAAATATCAGGATTGTCAGGCGCAAGCTTGGTACGGACTTGATCAATCATCTGATTCAACTGTACCGACGGCGGTATCGCTGGATCATTTTCATGAATGTAGATATACACTTCCGCTTCAAGCTCAACTTTGGCATCCAAGCCTTTCACAGGCACTTCGGTTTGATTGCCTTGAGTTACGAATAAAGCTGGACGCGCATCAGGTGCCACATTGTTGAAATGTTTAAGTCTTCGTGATGTCGTCACAAAGCCATCGATGCCTGATAGACGGTTAAACAATGCCTGGTAAATGGTTTCACTATTCACTGCTTAAACCCCTTTGAATTGCAGCATCAATATTCTTGGGTACGATCTTCGCCACTTCATCCAATGAATCACGCATGAAACGGCGCTCTTTCATATCCACTTTACGTGAATGGGCTTTGATCATGATTTGACGCGGTGTGATCGGCTGGCCAAAGACTTTTTTGATCATCCGAAGATGTGCCTTAATGGCCATAGCACCTTTAAGGCCAAATTCATGGGCAAAGGCGTACGGTACCAAAGCACCACCGGCACCGACTGTACCCTCGATCCATTCCTTATCCTCTTCCACCCTGGATGAAACGGATCCTCTTAAACGCCCAGACTGCACATTCAGGCGCTGACCTGTCAGCATGTCTTCCTGAATAGTGCGCTGAAGTTTAAGTGTGAGTGCATTTACCGTGCGCCGTATTTCAGCACGTACACGTTCATTGACCTCGTTAAAATCAACATCAGCATCAACACGGTAATCACTCATACATCACCTACTTTGCAGCAGCAGTTTCCTTTTTAGATTCTGCTTTGGTTTCAGGTACCGCACGTTTAAAACCATGTGGTGCCAAGATGTGTGCAATGTCGTTATCCGACTCGATCACACCTTCTTTAACCTTGTATGTGGTGCCTGCAATTTCAAGCGAAGTCGCTTTAAAATTTTCAGGCGCTTTATACTTAAATGACATGCCTTGCTCCTAAACAACGAATGCACCAACGCCCAAACGATTGGGATTGGTACCATCGTTGCCGATTGGAATTGAATTTTTTAATGCCAGGTAACGCTGACCATAAATGCTTTGGTTATAAAACGCATCGGTACCAGAACGTGAAAAGCTCACGCTCTGACCTGCAATGGTCATACTCGACGCATCTGAAAAGCTGTTACCTGACTTTGATTTGAGTGCAACCTTGAGAATATGTGCTGCATATAGACCCACAGCACGTTCTTTCAGATCACCAAATTCAAGTGACTTCACAACGAGATCCGCTTCCTCTAACGCATCTGCAATTTCTGCATCGGCTAAATTGAGTAGCGCCGTGTCGTACTTGAACTTCACTTTAAAAGCTTGTGGGTCCATAGATCACCTTATTCAGTGGCTTGAGTAAGTTTGGCTTGCAGCTGCTCAAGGGCTTCATCTTCAGTAAAGGTGATTTCAAGATCAGTCAGTGCTTTACGTACCTCATCAATCGTGAGCTCACCACCTTTGGATTCATCACCCTTGCCTTTGCCATCGTCAATTTTGTTTTGATTTGGCTTTCCACGACCACTTGAAGCAGACTTTGGTTCAGCAATTTCTTCAATATTCAGCTCACCAGCATCAATCAAATGCTTAGCGAACTTGTTCTTTTGAAGCGCCTTGTGCTGGTCGGCTTCAAGTGCTATGGCGATGCCTGTTGGTAAAGTTGCCACACCCGCAAAAACAAAAGCGGCATTAGAGCCGCTGTATTTATATGAATATTTAGCCATGTGGTTTTAATCCTTATGCATGGTCAAGGTAACGAAGCGAATCAACACGCTTCAGCCAAACGCCCTGGTATTTGTAGTGACCAGGTACAAGCACATCCAAGCCTTTCGGTTGCGCCGTCAAGAACTCAACGCTATTACCTTTGAACTGGATACATGATGGATCACGGCGGTAGATGATCGAACGGTCAGCACTTGCGGTACCCTTACCATTACCACGGCCAGATCCACGGATGGCTAATGATTTGCCTTGAGTTGAGAAGATATTGTTTTCTTCAATGTACTTCAGAAATGTTTTACCACCTGAATCTGGCACGACACGTGTCGATAAGTGAGTGTACTGAGCTGATGCCATTAAGTAAGTGTCAGGCTCAATTGAAGAGTCACCATCAAACAAATCTGACGAATCAGCCAATGAGTTATTGAAGTCGGATAAAACCTCTTCAATGGTCGCCGTAGCCCAATCATGCTGACCTGTCACGATGGTCACACCTGTTTGGTTTAAGAAGCCATTCACTTTTTCAAGCTGTCCACTGGCATTCGCTTTGGTGTAACCGTACCAAGCCACATTCGACATGTGCTTTTCAGCCGCCAAGTTTGCAGCCTGAACTTTATCCGCTTCAAGCGTGAGGTTCATTTGCTGTGCAGTCGCCAATTCAACGACTGAATATTGGTAGCCAATCACACCCACTTTCACCGGCAGGCTCACGGTGTCGTATTCAACTTCTGCAAGTGGAATATCATCACCAGTACCAGCATAATCCTTACCTAAGCCTACGCCTTTTTTACGAGAGAGGATTTCACCACCACTATAGGCTGCATTAACGTTGGTCACTGGAATGAACTTGGCATAGTCAAGGACCTGCGCCAGCTGTGGTGTGATTTCGTTTTGTTCTTCGATCTTAACGAAGAGCTGTGCCAATGCATCCATGTTGAACGCATCACCAACTTGTGCCTGAATGGCATGTGAAATCGGCGTTAAACGCGCTTTCATTTTTGCTAATTTGCTCATGTTTAATTAAGCTCCACGAAGATTAAGAAGGGCTAAACCATCTGCGCCTGTCACGGTTTCCCATGCTGCACCTGGTAATACTGTTCCGTCAGTTGCTGAGCTCGACAATGAACCCAACGGCGCTGCGGTGGTACCGTTTGCAGTTTTCACATAAACCGCTGCGGTAATGTCTGTGATTGGTGCGGTAGGTTTCACCCAAATCGCACCTTCAAACATGATCGGCAACATGTCACCAGCTTTATAGATTTCCTTGCCTGAAGCATCTTTGCCAGTCTTGCCAACGCCGTGGCGTACCACAACACCGAAGCGTGTAGGTGTAGCACCTGCCACAGCCGTTACTGATTTGCCATCAGTCGTGCGGACAACTACATCACCGTCATTGACTAAAGTCAGACCTGAAAGCGGTAATGACAGTACGACTTCTTTGGCAGTCAAACGGCCACGCTGACCGACGACCGCATTTAATTGCTGAACCATGATTCAAGCTCCCCTTAAATTGTTTTGTATGCAGCAGACTTATCAAAACCCTTATTTTCATTTGGGTCTTGTTTATTGTTTTGCTGTTGTTGCTGTTGATGTAACGCATCACCGACTGCATTGCCTGGTGTGGTCGACTTCACTGCTGACAGTGCACGGAATACCGTGTCGATCTGCTCAGGCTTAGCATCACCGACGGCGACACCACCGAGTACAGCGGTCACCAATGTGTCACCTGCTTTCGCCGCAATCACATCACGTTTGATCTGCTCACATGAACAGCCTTCAGTTTTGATACCTGGTACCAATGCAACGGCGTCCGCAATGACAGAGGCACGTTCTGCAACGACCTGATCCAGTTTTTCAGGTGTCATTTGGTTTTGTTCAAGATCACCGACTTTCTGCTTCAGCTGTGCATTTTCAGTCTGTAAGGTGTCCACCAATGCTTGAACCGCTGGTAATTCATCACCAATCGCAAATTGCTTGTCACCGACTTTCAGTTTTGCCGCTTTCAAGTTTTCAATCTGGTCTTGCTGGATTTTTAAGGCATCCGCTAAGGGCTTGTTATCGCCGATATCGAAACGAATACCGTTTACAACTACTTCCATTGTTTTTCCCTCTGTTGGGTTTGGGTTTTGGTCACCGACGCGACAATCACCGCCACAGCGACCGTATTTCACCAGCGCCACGTGATTGCCTTTAAAATTGATAAATTTGGCTTGATACGGCGTACCATCAGGTGCCGTACCTTGTTCAAGGACAAGATCAGCCGCATAGCCCAATGAGATCTCAACGCGCTCATTGTTTTGGATTAAACCGATACTGTTCTGGTCTTTAATGATCAGATCACCGACCAAGAAATCACCTTCTTGGCGCACGTTAAAGCATTCGCCAATGTGGTATTCCTTCCAGTTGGACGCATTGATTTCATTCTTAGGCGGGTGATAGTCCGTTGCATCTACGCCGTCGAATGACTTTATGACTTGAGGATTAAATAAATCATCTGCTGCCACGTAGACATTGATGACTTGATCCGCTGAATAGCCTTCCAAATTTGGAAATTCATAAGCGTAGTACTGACGGACTTGAGGTGCTTTGGCCAAGCGTACGTTGACGCATTTCAGATACCCTTCTTGAGTAAATGAGCGTGTACTTTCGCTTGGTGCAAAGTCACCAATTTTGAGTTGGTAAATGAGTTTCATAAATTGGGCTCAATAAAAAACCCACCAATTGGTGGGTTTTAAAAGTAACTATTTAAAGGTTATCAATATCAAGTGGCTTCAAAGTTTCAATAAGTTCATATGCAATTTGCCTAACACTATGCAATTCAATATCACGAATTGGATGTTCAGATATTCCATCACTATAAACCCAGCCAACGCTATTATCATGCTTTAGAGCAGCATATGAAGAATCAAGTGCTGGATCTACATGAGCACCACCATCTTGATTTGATAGTAATTTAATTAATTTTTCTCTAGTGAATTCTTCACCTTTAGTATCCTTAATTACAACCTCATTCCACCAAGTTTCAAATGTTTTAAACTGCTGGATTTCTGGATCTGGCGGAATGTCATCTAAATGAGCAAAATAAGAAGTACCTGCTGAAGTCATTCTCATTCCTACAAGTCCCAAATGTGCCAATAAATTATTAGGATTTAAAGGGAACGCTGTATTTCTATAACTGAGCTTATCCTTTAATCCTAATTGCTTTAATAGTGATTGTGACTGCTTGGTATCATGTAAAAGCACTCTAATTGTTGTAGCAAGACGCTTCGCTTCGGCGTGAAATCCAGCATCAAATGAATTGCTGGAAACTTCTAAAAATTGCAAAGCCTCCAAAAAATGCTGCTTTAACTCATCCTTAGTTTGAGGGATTTTTGACATTATAATTCTCGTAAAGTAAAAAACTATGTATATAGTTTAAAACTAAACTTTCAATACTAAATACCCAATATATCCTCATAATTCGGCAACGCCGTGCATCGGCATTTGATCTTCTGACCAGGATGACCACCCTTAGGCGGTGAATCCCATCGAAAGGTTTTACCATGATGGCTGGCACATAAAGGACGCACACGATCATCGTTGGAATCTTGCCAATCGTATGTTTCCACACCCATGGATTCTTGACGCTTCTTATTGATCGCACCGTTGATCTTGCCCATCTGATCGGCTGCAATTAAACGTGCACGATAGTCCGTGCTATAACCCAGCTTTTTAATTTCCTGCGCCAACTCCTCGTTGGTCTGCCCTGTCTGCAAGGCATTCATCACCAAGGCTTCAAGCTTGTCGGTGTACTGACTTGGAATAGACTTAATCAAGGAAACATTTGCAGCAATCTGATTATCAATTTCATCCTGAATATCAGCACCACGGAAAAACGGCGTAAGGTCCACACCAAGAATGGTTTTGGTATGACTGGCAATCTGCTTATCCACTTCCTTGCTTGTGTCCATAACCACTTTAGTGGCCAAAGACACCGACACTTCCATGGTGTACTTCACCATCTTTTCACGTAACACCGTGAATAGATCCGTCACCCAGCTATCACCAATGTTTTGCCCAACCGTAGGTAAAATAAAATCCTTGGTTTGTTCCTGGCAGTATTTGGATATTTCCAAAAGCTGACGTATATAGAACAGCTCAACACGTCGATTGACCTTGACTGCCTTAGGCTTTGCCTTGCGTCCTTTCTTGCGTTTTTTGATCTGCTGAAGCTGAGGCTTAAGGATCTGTATGATCGTCGTCATTTGGCTTCACCATCGTTTCCAGTTCTTTGATGTGATTTTCATCGATGACTGAGTAAACGCCGTCGATGACTAACTGACGTGCGATCTGAGGCTCAGTAATGATGGCCATGTTTAAATATTTCTCGTCACGTTCTGCATTCGCTTTTTCTACTTCCGCACGGACTTTTGCATCCAATTGCCAAAGTGGATTAAACACTACATTTAGCTCTGGAATCTGACGTCCAAATGTAGACTGACAGATTACGGCGAGGAACTTCATCAAGATAGGCTTGAGGTCCCATTCCTGCTTAGTGGCAATCGAGTCGTAATAATTACGAGTGTCATGCTCACCAGTAGCATTCATCCCTGCAGGTGATTGGCCAAACAGAATCGTATAAGGGATATCTGCTGCACCTGCTGTCTGTACCGAGAATTCACGCATCATGTCAGGCAAGCCTGCGAAGTTATACGTTTTCGAGCTGTATTCTTCCTCAGCATCAAGAACCAGCATACCGTTCAGACTTTTCATTAAGCCTACGGACATAAAGCGCTCCATAACCCCTTTCATATCCTCTTTGATCTTATCGACCAAGTTAGGCGTTTGAATCACATCAATCTTCGATTCATGAATCAGGCTGGCAGATCCGCGCTTCACACTGGCATGGTCAAGCAGATCCTCATAGACTTCCTGCAGGATACTTTGGGGCTCTTCATTAACTACATCAGCATGGGCAATACGAATCAAGCGTGAATGGTGAATGCGCTTCTTAGCCTCATTCCCCATTTTCATGTCGTAAAATTTAGGCTGCTTCAATAGTCCACAGCATGCCGACGGCGGTAAATAACTGTTTTTATCCGCCGTGATGTATTTCTTCTTAATGACCGTGAAGAATTCCAGACGACCTTGACCAAGTTTAGAAATATCTAAGGGTTGATCTAATGCAGCACCATCAGCCGTGCCAAGCAGAATGTACACAACGCCGTAGAGCCGAGAAAGGATCAAGCCAGATAAAAGCACATGTTCTAAGTGAAATGCCTTACACGCTTCTTCAAGGCGCTTTAAATCACCACCTTGTATGCCTTCATAGAACCATCCAGCACGAAGCATGTCCGATGCAGGACGATTGACGATACGGCGTGCGAGCCAGTTTTGGTACACCGCTTCAAGCTGATCATCATCAATGTCTTTCCGTACAAATTTACCGTGTGCCGCTTTATCACGTTCTGTACCAATATTCGATACCATGTTCGTATATGCACCAGCATCACCAATAACGTTAATAGCCTGTTTTACTGCATCTGCTACAAGCGTTTTAATTTTACCGCCTGTATCAGACTTTTTATCTTGAGCCATAAATACCTCTAATCAAATACAGTCGGCTTTTTCGCAAGTGAATCGTTAATCGCATCAATCGTTGGATCCCATTGGTCATCATGTTCATGGGTGAAATCAGCTTTTAAGCCCTCAATTTCTTCAATGTAGTTCAGCAACCACGGCGCACTTACAGGCAGAACAACACGACGATCCTCGACATAGAACACCACATCCATGGTCCGGGTCAGTTTGTCTGTATCACGTTGGATTGCCTTAATTGGTAATGTCGTTTCACGCGAAATGTTTTGGATCAACATCGTTCCAGATGCTTTGTCCTCAATGGCCATGTAACGAAGTTTGCCGATCTTGGTATTGCTTTCCTTGTGCTTATTGATGAAAGCCTTGGCTTCCTTAATCAGCTCAGGTGCTTCCCATTTGCCACGGCGCACATCAATGATGTAAAGCCGGTTGTCATACCCAAGGCCTGCACATAAGAAAACTGAGTAGTCGTTATGTTCTTTAATCTTCTGCGCCGTATCTGCCCAGATCGCACGCCACTTCAGAACTGGTAGCTCAAGGTATCGATCAAACCACTCAGCCTTAACCAGATCCCCGCCAAGCTTTTTCGGTGCCTGCTGGTACTGACTACTGAATGTATAACGAGATACCGTAGCGCCGTCCTTGTCTTGGCCACCTTTCTCCAGCTGCAGTAACGACAGCAATGATTCCTTTAAGGGCCAGTAGCTTTGACGGCCTTTTTCATCACGCTCGACATCTCTCGGCACTTTCTTTCGAATGTGCTCTGGCAATGCATTGATATATTCATCATCAATCAGGGCTGGTATCGATATCTGATGCCAATTACCCGGAACATTACCCGTCATCACAAAGTTAGTTGGATCCTCAACGTGTAAACGCTGCATGATCAGAATAATCGGTGTGGATGATCTAGCCTTACGTGAGTTGACTGTGTTCAGGATTTTACGATTAGCCTTGTTACGTGCCGTCTTACTGAATGCATCCTCAGGCTTAAGCGGATCGTCCAGGATAATCGCACCGGTAAATCCATTATCAGCCAATGTACCTGCACGGCGGCCTGTGACCTGACCACCCATCGAGGCGCTATACACATGCCCCGCTTCATAGCCATCTACAGTAGTTTTCCAACTTGCCTTAGCATCGGTACTGGTCGAGATCTTCACAGGCCATAAACCTTGAAAATCGACCGATTTCACGATGTTTCGCGCCGTGGATGACACATCCTCTACAAGTGACTGCGAGAATGACAAATACAAGAATCGTGAACGCTGATTACGTGCGATACCACGTGCAATAAGATTAGTCAGTAATTCAGTCTTACCTGAACCAGGTGGAACGTTAATAACTAAATTTTCGATTCGTCCGGCAATGACTTCATCAATGGCCCAAGCTATGTATTCATGGTGCCAATTGACCGAAAACTTAAAGCCCATGCGAGGCAGAAAAAAACGGCGCGTAAAGAATAAATGTTCTTTCTCGCACCGTTCCTGTTCGATCTGCATTTCCAACAAGCTAGTATTTACTTTCGAGTTCATCCATCACCTGCCTTACCAATTCTTTTGAGGCAGTTACATAGGTTGTGTTTTCATTCTGCAAAGGACCGCCGTCTGGACCAGTTATTTCCTGCTTGGTTGTACGTGCGTCCGTTTCCTGATAAGCCAATTTCAACAGATTCTGTTTGGATACTTTGTTCTTTCCAGCATCCTCATACATTTTCTGGATTTCTTTTAGTCGGAATGCCTGGTTTGCGATCGGAATATCAAAAATATTCTTTCGAAAATCCTCACGTGTCTTATCAAACAGATCCTTTAATTTCTTACTAAGATTTCTGCCTGCATACTTGGTCGGGTCGTAATTTTCACACTGCCGACGATCAATTTCGATGTTAAATCTTTGCATGACAGCATCTGCTACTTGTTGAGGTGTTTCAAAGCAAGCAAGAGACTGAACTATAAAGATTTTTACAGGCTCTTTAAGTGCTGCCATAAATCCCCCTTTTGTCATGCTACGTCATGCAAAGTAGGCAAAAAAAAGAGCCATTAGGCTCAATTAATTAGACAGTTCCCACAACACGCAGCAATACTTGTTTCAGATACAAACGGCGCATTCTTCGCAATTTCAACGAGACGTTTTACCGAATCATCAGCTCCCCATCGTTTAGTTTCACCAAAGAACACTTCCACATCATGGCCAGCTAAGTAATGCTTAGGCAGTCCAGTCATATCGCTATAAATGATTTCACCATCTTCGTCGCGCTCTACACCGATGTGATAAAGCTCATGTTCAATCAGCCTGCAGAAGTCTCTATCTGTAGCCTGTTCACAATAAGTAGCATCAATGGTAATCAGATATTGCGGCACAAAACCAAACCAATCCCGCATCTGTTGTTCCTGACGTGCTTTCTTCCAGCCACCTACGTTAAACACGACCTTTTCACACTGGCCTAATACCATACGTTTTTTCGCTACGGCGGCAGATGAAGCCCAGGCGAATGCAAGGAACTCTTCATTGTCATGTAGTAGTTCTGCAATATGATCATGATCCGGGTTATGCAATTCACCACCTAAAGTGAGCCAATTTTTAACGACCCATTCTTTAAGCTCTGATGCTGGTGCCAAGCGAATGGCTTCCTCTTCCTCAGCCTGATCTATCAGATCCGTGGGCGGGAATGGTCTGAACTGTTCCATGTGATGCCCTTAAATTTCTAAGCCGCTGTATGGCCCTGTTGGATGATGAGATATCAGATACTTCAAAGCGTATATACCGATATCCCATTTCTTCAGCATGGTCATAACGATCTATGCTCCAGGCTTTAGTCGCCAACTTGCCCTTACGGCCACCAGACCAAGGACCACCTGCAATTTCAATCAGTATTCGATATTCGATAAGGTGAAGATCAAAGCGCCAATGCTTAGTGCTTTTAAAATGAAAATATTCTTCGTACTTGATTTCCATCCGATCAAGAATTTCTTTGAGTCGATCGAATGCTTCTAAGTATTTCTCACCAGGCTTAGGTAATGGTCTGGTTCGTGATTTCTTTTTGGGTGGGATCTTCTGAGTAAAAATTTTGTATGCTTTCTCATCCATAAAAGATCAGCCATTAAAAAACCTCCCGAAGGAGGTTTTATTTGTACGTTTGCCCTATTAGATAGATTATTGAGCTTATAATTAAGATCGCCAATAAAGTTACCAACATTTCAATTTTTGTCATTAGAGAATGCCCTAGCTTTATGTCTACCATTAATAGATATAAAGATAAAAGGTATATGGAACAATATCAAAAGTGATCATTTTAAATATCTTGACTAATCTTTTATTGCAGCATATTTCTAAGATTTTTAATTCGTTGTTTCAGTTCAATCATAATTTCATCTATCGCAATCATTTGATGCCGCTTAAGCCCAGCTCTACTGAGATTCTGATATTTAGACAGCTCAGCACTGCAAAATTCTAAGTCTTGTTTAGCTTGTACTTTGTCTGTCATAGGTACCACCAATAAGAAAAGAAAAACCCCTCAACATCTAGAATGCGAGGGACTTTGTTTGCCGTAATACGTTCGGCTATTTAAGGTTTCGATTAAAGCGTATTGTTTGTGTATAATTTACGTTAATAACAACTTAAATTTTATGTTAATTTGATCACGCTTTATTTTTTGAATATATATCTAATCATGAAACTCCCTTTTCTATATTCCGTACTAGGCGCTTTTATATGTATGTCTTTGGCTTGTTTAGTGTTGGCTACAACTTCACATGACATGTTCTTTTTAGAAATTTTAGGGCTTCTAGCTTTGTCAGCGGTTTTAGTGATCCTAGCAATCAAGGATACTAAATATGATCCTTTTAATTTTTAATAAAGCACAGGTGATATATTCTTATTCAGGCCCCATTTTTTAATGGGGTTTTTATTACTTCACTTCTTTCAAACAATCCCGACACACCTTGATTTCTTCATCATCAACCGTGTAGTAGATCTCAGTCACACCATGTAGGCCGAATAAACAGAATATAAATTGGAGCATACTTTTCTCCTGATATTAAAAACCCCACTAAAAAATGGGGTCATTACAGCTTATTAAGCGGGAAAACAATTCCTCATTACCTGAACATTCTTAGCTGTGAAGAACTTCTAATTCAAAACCGTTATCAATCATTTCATTAATACTGGGTATCAGTGCCTCCACCCACTCTCCCTTGCTCCAAACCTTTAAAATTCCATTCTCTTCCTTATAGTAAGCACGATCGAAAAGTGAGATATGATGAATAACCTGTGTTCCGTTTGGTATACGTGTCATACAAACCTCCAGACTTTTTATTGTAATTTTAATCTATCAGAATATTATGTTTTTTAATTATAGATGCTTGTATCAATTCACTATTAAATGTGACCTATCAAACAATGTAGCAACACATGACATAAGAAAAATATAGGCAAAAAAATACCTCCTTTATGGGAAAAGGAGGCAGAAACTTGAAAAAGAAACTACAGCGATAGAATCTGGGCTGAATTATATACTTTAAAATATTATATACAAGACCATGTTATTAACTTTTACTTTCAAATAAAAAACCTGCTTAGCTGGAGGGCTAAACAGGCAGGATTTAAATCATCTTTTATTTGTTTTCGTAAGGTTCTAGGAATGAACACAAGATAGCATTTGCTCATCACAACTAAGTATAAGAAATATATGCAGAATGTTTTAACACGTAATAATTAAGTTATATTTATTAATAACTTGATCATCATTTACTCAAAAAGATCACTTAATAATCAATCTTGTCTATCTGGCACGCCCAGCAGGATTCGAACCCGCATCAATCACACTAGAAATATGATGTCTTATCCGTTAGACGATAGGCGCTTTATTTCAGGCAACAAAAAAGCCCACCATTTGGCGAGCTTTTAAATCAATCTAGTGCTTTAACGTACACTTCGATCACTATAACAGAAATATGCCATATCTTGGCATGCCAGTCAAATACTATTCAATTCTCAATCGTTTATCGTGCCCAGCTAGATAAAACTTACCTGCATAGATCATATTTCGCAGAACATTTCGACCCAATTTGAATTCTTCTTCCATCTTACGATCTGATAGCCCACGTACATTACGCTCTACAAATAATTGAACCGCACGCTTACCAGACTCACAAACCGAACTCGACTTATTAAAATCCACAATCAACTTCCGCACATGCTCAGCTTCAAAATCATTAATCTGGCAAATAACCTGATCCTTACGTGGTGCCACCCCTTTGTTATTTTCAAGAATCAGCCAGTAAATCTGATTTACCTCAAGTGAGTCCGGCTGATGTCCTGACTTCATACGTGAAATCTGGATGTATGCCCCATACTGCTTAAGCCAATCTTCAATAGTGAACTTACCCCAATCCATTATTTCCGCTTTAATTGCTGCATTCATCGTATTTCCCCTACCATCTTCTCTAACTGCTGGATCGCGTGACCTGACTTCACTTGATCTGTACTAAACCGTATTACTTGAAAACCCATCATTGTTGCGGCGTTATATTTTTCCATGTCCCCGATATACCCCTTGCCTCTGGTATGCCTTCCTCCGCTCCATATCCCGCCTTCAATCTCTACCAGAATCTTTTTATCAATTAAGTGAAAATCTGCTCTCCACTTGCGATCAGGATGAAAATAAAACTCCTGCTCAAACTTAATTTTTAATGTCTTTAATTCTCTGGCCAACTTCGCTTCAAACTCATTCGGTACTTTTTCGCCTTTGACATTAGGGCGTGTGGAGCGCCCTTTCGATCTGGTGGCTTTCACCATTTTTTTGTATTCAGCGAGTGAATAAGCTCTCAATGCTCAATTCCCTTGGCCAAATCCAAAAACAGTAATTTGGCTGTTTCCGTTAATGTGAATCCCTGTGGTGTTTCACCATCTTTGGCAACCAAGCCCCACGTCACCAGCCCATTCAAATAACGTTGCAAACTCCGGATGGAAATTCCCATATTAGGTTCAATCGCCTTATGGATCTGCTTGACCGATACTCGTCCTTTGGTGGATGACATGATTTTAAAGATCATCAAATGCATGTAGGTTCGATCTGCTTCAGTCAAGCTGTGTCTCCTCTTAGCATACCGTTAAATCCAACTTGCTTCAGGTAGCTCTCCCATTTCTTGGCCTGTTCAGGTTTCTCAAGTTTTACTGCAATGCGAGCAGCAAGTTTTTCATAGGATTCTCCTGGCTCAGCATACTTACCTGCAAACTCTGGGTGGTTTGCAAGTTTCTGGGCAAAGGTTTGAATCTGTTTTTCAGTCAGGTGTTTTGGTTCTGCAGGAGCGTTTGATTTCTGATGGCCATTCGAATTTGAGTACTTGGTTCGGTAGGCATTGATCAACCAGTCTGCAAAATGAAAGTTCATAAGCTCATCACAGAGATTCTTTTCAGCGTTGTAGATTTCGAATGCTCGTTTCTCTCGTTCTGCCCAGGTTGAATTCATGAGCATCTCAAAATCCAAATCGGGATCAGCCAGAAAAATCTCTTGACGAAGTTTTTTAAAGCAAAGCCACGTTTTTTTATTTTTAGATTCTAATGGGAGATTCATTGGGAGATTCTGTGTCCCGTTAACGGCACTATTCAAAGTCCCGTTATTGGCACTATTCAAAGTCCCGTTAACGGAATCATTCCGTTTTTGGTACTGTTCCGTTTCCGGTACTATTTCAGATAAATTTTTTTCCTGTAATTGTTCCGTTTTTGGCATTGTTTCCCGGCCATTTACACCATTTAGTCGATAGACTTTTACACGCTTAGTTGAACCTTTTCGTTCGCCAGTGTCTGAGATCAGATGATCTTCCAGAAGTTCTGCAATAATCTTAAGTACAGTTTTACGCTCAAGACCGGTATCCTTCTCAAGGCGTTGCATACTTGGGTAGCAGCAATGGTCTTCACCGGCACGATCAGCCAATGAGAGCAAAATGAGGCGTTTCAGAGGCATACGGCAACCTCCTTTCTTCTCACTCAATTCCACTCTCCAAGCCCAGTTTGTAGCATCTAAGCTCATATTAATTCCCGTCCCGGTTGGTGTTACTATCCTTCAGTGGTTTTACATATCCACCAAAGTTCTCAATCGAATTTGATTTGATCAGACTCGTAATAATCTGGTTAGCGTAATAGATGGTGATTCGAAAGCGTCTGGCCATAAGCTGTGAAAGTTCTACCTTGGTCACAGCAGCATTGTTTTCGTCATACCCTTTCTTACGCAGGCTGAGTTTCTTGTGTTCATGGAGCTCATGCACAATACGAAGTGCAGGTTCATAAAAAGACTGAATATGCTGTTGCTCTCTATATTCTGTCTGGGTTGGAAAAAGACTATTCATTGTGAGCATCCTCCCCGTATAACTCATCTACGAGCCCATTAACTGCTAGGAAGAAGTCCACTCCTTTGACATATGCATCATCTGGTGCCAAGCCTAAGTCAAACTCACGTTTTTTAATTTCCTGGATTAGTGTGTTTTCAGCATGTTGTTCTGAAAGATCCTTACATTTGTCAATGCATTGATACTGTGCTAAATTTAATTCCATGTTCATTTTTCCTTCATGACTTGTGAACAACCGAAAAAGCCTGACCTAGACCATCAGGCTTTTTCTGTTTGTAGAGCTGATAAATACTTTGCGCACTCACCTTTCATGGCTTTACGCAAAGACTGAATTTTGTGTTCGATTCCTTCCAGGATGCGATCTGTCTCATCCATTTCAGCAGGTGTCACCACACCATCTTCCAGAGCAGATAAAACCTGTTTATTCGCTGCGCCATTACCAACATTCATGCCAAGCAGTGACTCAAGAACACCTAGTTGATGATCTTTTCCTTCCGCTTGCTCTACTGGCATTAATGCGAAACCTAATTTGTGCGCCCACACCTTTAAAGAAGCTGGGTTTTGCGTATAGGTCAGCATGGCTTCAAATGCCTTTAGGCTTGGTAAATGGTTTTCCATGTTGGGGTTTGCATAGTTGCAAATTGTATTGTGAGATACACCAACAACGTCAGCCAGCTCTTTTGGTGTAATCCCTTCAGACTGGTGAATCATTTTGTACAGTGCGGCTTTACTTTCCTTGGATATATCCATGTGAACACCTTGATTAATTTCACGTTTATTTAAAAAACCAGCAAAGTGATAATCACACTACGCCACTTTGTGATGCGGGATATCGGGGTCGATAGCTAGAAGCTTGAATGCTGATTTCTCAGGAACCAATTCGCCCCATTGATAGACAGCTTGTCGAGTAATTTTCAATGTCTTAGCTACTTTGGGCGCATTAAATCGAGCTAAAACATCACTTGTTTTCATCTCAATTCTCATCCTTAACTCCGTTAAGTTTAATTTAATAAGTTAAGAATACTTTACTTTAAAAACATAAGCAAACTTTACATACATAAAGTTAAGCTAACTTTACAATAAAACTGGATTTTTATTCATGAGTACCCTTCAAGAAAGAATGGCCCAAGCGAAAGCGCACTATGAAAAAGTGACAGGTAAAAAATTTAAAAATACTGATTTGGCTAAGTATGTTGGAGTTAGCAAAGTGAATATTGGTCTATGGTTCAAAGGGCCGACTCAAGAGATTGGAGGCTCCAATTTAGTTAAGGCTGCCGCTTACTTAAAGGTCAATTCGAGATGGCTGGCTGGTGAAAAAGCACCTATGTCACTAGACGGCTTGCAGCTTGATAACAATATAGATCTTTCTCAAAAAATTACTATCGAAGGTCGCCCTGTTCCCGTTATCTCTTGGGTGGCTGCTGGCTCATTCGAACCGATCGAGACTGTTTTGAAAGATGCGGAGATCGAAGAACATCTTCCTCCGATTAAAGAATGTGGCAAGAATGGTTATGGGTTAATAGTTGTTGGTAATTCCATGAAACCGGACTTTAAACCAGGTGATCGTATTTATGTAAATCCTGACATTCAAACTTTTGATTTACAAACAGATGACTTGGTGATTATTGCTTGCTGTGGTGAAAGTGAGGCCACCTTTAAGAAGTTGATTATTGAGGGTGGAGATAAATATCTTCAGCCACTTAATCCAGATTGGCCTGAGCAAATTATTAAACTGACAGAGGATTGCCGCTTGGTTGGAAAGGTTGTTGGCCTGTATAGAAAAATTTAAATAATAAAAGCCACTATATGCGGCTTAGGTAACGTTGTTGGGTTGTATAAGGGTGTTTAAAAGTAAACCAATATTAAGTTGTTAGGACTTTATAAAATTTCGGTGAGAGTTATGAGTCAAATTTTGGAATATTTACCATTTAAAAGTTATAAAAAATATCTAAGGCCTGCTATAGATGGGCGAATGGGACTTATGACACATGTCGCTGAAATTGAATGGTCGGATGGAGTGAAGAGAGAAACATATGTCAAATTTTATGGAGAAGATAAAAAACGTGCTTTATTAAATGAAGCAATTGGATACCTTTTAGTTAGTGCTTTAAAACTACCTCAACCCGAATTTGCAGGCTTTATGGCTTATGAAATTTCAAAAGAATACACCCCTGATGTATGGAATGATGTCTCCGAGGTAGATAGATATCGTGGAATTACTTATGCCTGGGTTTGCACAAATACTAATGGTATTAATAGAAGAGTGGAAATTGATCAAGCAACATCAACTGAAGCAAAACAATATATTGCTAATCAAATCATTGAAACGCTAAAAGGTTGGGATCAACTACCTCATTTAATTATGTGCGATGATTGGCTAGCAAATAATGATCGTAATATGGGTAACTTATTAGAACTTCCAAATAAAACGTTTACTCTTATAGATCATGGCGGGATCTTATATGGGGATAATTGGTCTCCATGGGATATTATGCAAAATGGTGTGATAAATGGTAAATTCCAAAGAATGTATGTAGATATTTTCAAACAAAGATTTGAGGGATTGTTTTGGAAAGAGAATTTACTCACAAGTTTAGAATCAGCAAAAAAAGAACATTTTCCTGCTTTTAATGTTGTTAAAGAAGAGATTTGCCAGCTAATACATGACTTCATTGGAGATGAAAAAATTAATATTGGCTTACCAACAAATCCAATTCAAGATGTTAGTACAATATTAGAAGATTTTTTATCTACAAACTCTATGCAAGTTAATAATATTGAAGCAAAATGTAATTTATGGCTTTCTGCTACTCATAGCAGTACTGTTCAATAGGTAATGTCATGAATTTTAAAAATTTTGAAGCCAGATTTACAAAGAGTATGGATAGTAATGAATTACTTAAAGCTACTTGGTCGCATGTAAGATTTATTCCTGATTCTGTAACAAATGAGCAGCTCGCAATTGGTGTTTTAGTAAATCATGATGGGATAATACATACTAAATTTATCGAAGATTTTGGACGTTTAGAATGTGCCTATGGTCCTGAAATTGTAGGCTACACTAAAGCTTGTATTGAGTTGTTTGAAGATTTTTTACATTACAATTATCAAGAATCTTTTTCTTCACAACTTATTTTAGATAAGCGCGGTTTTGTACAAGGGGAATCTATTGATGGGCTTTTAGATGATCTTTTAGAGAGGGCAGTTCCTTTATCTTTACCTCATAATAAAAGTAAATACAAAAAACAATTTCAAACCGTGAAAACCGTAAAATTTCATTCCGAAGTAAAATCGTATATTAAAAATAAGTTAGGTGAAATTTATAAGGAAATTTTTTCTGACAATGAATCTTTTCTTGTTGGAAACTCAGTTATTGGTTATAGACGCCTTCCAGTCGCAATTAATATTGAAAAAAATAATAAGATTGGAGATTTAATCTCTACTGTATATGCAACTCCTGATACAGTTGAAATCAATTGTTTAAAAACATTGGCAAACTTACAAACTGTAAAAAAATATACCAAATCAAGGAGCGATTTCCGTTTATTTATGTTGGCTCCAGATGAATGCAACTTAGATTTAATGAGTAAATCAGATAAGAAGAGACGTAGCGAAATAATTAGTGATTTTCAATGGAGCTTACGTTCCGAAGGGATAGATTTAATTATTGATTCATCTATCAACTCTATTTCTGACAAACTTATTGATTGGTCTGAAATAAATAATCAAAATATATTTGAAAACGCTTAGTTTTTTATTTCAGTAAGCCCACCCCAGCGTTGGGTTTTCTTTTTATTGTATGAAGTAATATTCCTATTTATTAGCCGATGGAATTCTAGAAATTTTAAGTAAAGTGAATTAAATTTTTGAATAATTAGTGAGCTAATCAGTTTAAAATTATAATATATGACGCTGTAGTCTAAAAATTGTTTTTTTCCACATCTCTCTTAGTACAAATAACGGGCTAACTTAATGAATAATATTAACTTTAAGAATTTCGAAGAAGCTGGCCAAGCCATTTTAAAATTCTTATCTCAACGATTTGGATTTAAGCTATGGATGATTACCCGTACTGAAGGTGATGACTGGATCGTGTTACTAAGTGAAGATAATGGCTATAACGTTAAGCCAGGACAAGTATTTCGATGGGCAGATTCGTTCTGCTCACACATGGTACAAAATAATGCGCCCCGCATTGCCCCTTACTCGCCCGATGTTCAAGTTTACGTAGACGCACCTATAAATCACTTAGTCCGAATTAAAGCCTATATCGGCCAACCTCTGTATAAAGAAGATGGGTCCCTTTTTGGCACTCTCTGTGCAATCGATCCTGAACCTCAATCTAAAAATCTGGTCGAGGAAGCTCCATTATTTGAGCTGCTAGCACAAGTGCTTAGCTATAATATTCAAGCTGAATTAAAAGCCGCTGAGTACATACGTAAAGCTGAACGGTTTGAAATGGAGGCATTGTCCGATCCGATGACTGGCCTTTTTAACCGTCGTGCTTGGGACCAGTTAATTGAATTAGAAGAAAAGCACTGCAAGCGATATGGTCACCCTGTTGCTATTCTCATGATTGATCTTAATGACCTCAAGATCACCAATGATACTTTGGGGCATGCTGCAGGTGATGAACTCATTCAAAGAATGGCTTTAACCCTCAAAAACACTATCCGGAGCAATGATATTGTCGCTCGTTTAGGTGGTGATGAGTTTGCTGTACTCAGTATTGAAACCAGCCGAGAAAATGCGGATAAACTTGCAACCAGAATTCAAACTGCTATTGCAAAAGCTGGCATTAGTGCTGCAATTGGTTTTGCAATGCGAAATCCAGCATACGGTCTATCAGCAGCTATAATAGAGGCAGATGAAAAAATGTATCAGGATAAAGCCCTAAGCAAATCACCTGAGACTAATTAATAAAAAACGCGAACCCGACGCGGCTCAATAAGCAGGAAGCTATATGATATTGGATCGAGAATTACAGCTTGAGTTGTTAAGTAAGATCGCAGAGTGCTACCCATTTGTATGGACTGATTATGAGCGAAAGCCAGATAGTGCTGAGTATCATAAAATTGCTATCAATTTGAACTATCTCAAGGGTCATGGCCTTCTTACCGAGAACTCCACCAAAGTGGTGCATAGTAAATCTGGAGATGGTGGTGGCTCCATTCTTATCATGAAGCCGGAAATCACAGAAAAAGGCTTGGATTTTCTAAAAGATGATGGTGGTCTTTCAGCGATTTTAGGTGTAGTAACTGTAAGGTTTGAGGCTGATACCATTCGCACTATTTTGCAATTAAAGGTGGATCAATCCGATTTATCGCCTGCTGATAAGCAGAGATTACGTGGTTTGCTTCAAGAGCTGCCCGCCGAGAATATAAAACACCTGTCAACGAAAATTGTGGATGTGGGTTGGGATGGTCTAGGCTCTCTAATGAACTTAATTCAAAGCAGCCTTTTTTAGCGATATTCTTGAATTTCAAATAACCAATCGACTTATTGTAATCGCCTACTGGCACAAAAAATTCAGGCACATCTTCTTTTATGTGCTCCAGATAAATCTGTGTTGAGCCAGGATGAAGACGATCTTCCATTAAAACAAGAGTTTCTAATTTCATAACAATTACCTTGCCGCATACCCGAGCGGTTCTTGGATCGGGTGGAGAAAAGAATGAGTAATAGCACTACAGTAAGTGGACCAATCGAAATTAAAGACAAGTCGGTTGAAAGGGTTGCATTGGAATTAATGCAAATAATTTCAGAATCCGAAAGGGTGGCTGATAAGGAAAAATTTCGCAAACCCAATTCAAGAGAATATTATTTAAAACTCTACAACCAATGTCATAGAGTCGTAAGCTGGAGTGGTGTTGATGTTAAGGATGTTTTGCAGGAGAGCAATTCTTAAATAAACCCTCCTCGATTTCTTTTATATTCGCAATGATAATAGAGGCGTCAGTAACACCAGCACTAATTAATTCAATTACAAGTTTTAATTTTTCATTGTGATCCAACATAGTGAAACTCCAAACAACCCATCCCTGTGATGGGTTTTCTTTTGTCTATTAAAGCATGGTTCAAAATAAAAATTAATAAAACTTTACTTATTTCGGTAAAACATTCTTTACTTAACAAATAAAGTAAAGTAATCTTTACTAAGTAGGCAAAAAAGCTCCAGCGTAGCCTACGACAACTACCTGGAGCGTGACCCACTCTCTCTCAGTGAGTAAAAATATTATGAATGCAAAATTGACTCCACACAATATAGTCAAACTACTTTATTATTCATACAGGATTCGAAAAAAACTTGAAATAA
>ERZ1023241.58-NODE-58-length-55925-cov-24.367227_pt1 | contig 55925 bp, 58 predicted proteins | sample MGYA00380455_ERZ1023241 | MGnify/ENA primary metagenome ERZ1023241 (study PRJEB33173, sample SAMEA4830304) | metagenome | study: EMG produced TPA metagenomics assembly of the PRJEB25223 data set...
AGCTCATTATTCCAAAAGCCCTCTGCTCACGCAGGGGGCTTTTTTTATGCGTGGGATTTAATAAGACAAGATAAAAATGGCTTAAATAAATTTAAGCCTTTTATGAATCTATCTATTTATTGATCTGCTGCGATAATGGATTGTGTTGCATTCTTTAGCATATACAGTGCCTGGCCTAATGAAATATCTTTTTCAGCCAAAGTAACCAGAATAAGAGGGTGTTTCGGTGCTGCAACCGCTGTGAAAATGGCTTTACCATTTTCTGCATCCAAAGTAGTGCTCTGACAGCCAGTAAGATGAATCTCTTTAGTAAATGCAGAAACCATCGCTAAAATCGAGCTACTCACAGCAGCCAGTTTGCTGTTGTTATAATTGTCTTTCTTATGAATTGTAGCCAATTCAAACCCATCTGTTGAACAGACCATTACATAATATACGCCACGAACATTGCTAATGATTGATCCTAGACAGTATCGTGGACAACAAATCCCTCTAAATTCTTGAAATATTTCTGTTCAAAGGCTTCTGGGCTTAACCAGCCGTTTGCAGAATGTCTTCTGATTCGATTGTAATAAATCTCAATATAGTCAAACAAGACAGCATTCGCTTCTTTTCGAGTGGCAAATACACTGCCATGGACCACATGAACTTTCAATGTATGAAAGAAGCTTTCGGTCACTGCATTATCCCAGCAGTTTCCCCTGAGTGACATACTTTGAACGCAGTTATTCGTCAATAATAGCGCCCTAAAATCACGACTACAGTACTGTGAGCCTTGGTCCGAATGTACCATGACACCCATTGGATACCCCTGACGAGCCATTGCATAATGAAACGCATGACATACCAATTGACGGTCTATTCGATAGCTGGTTTGCCAACCGACAATACGACGGCTGAATAGATCCAGCATCACACATAAATACAGCCAACCTTGCTTAGTATGGATATAGGTAATATCTGTTGTCCAGATCTTATTGGGTTCATTGACCGTAAATTGACGATCTAACAAGTTAGGTGCTGTAGGCAAACGATGGTTTGAATCAGTCGTATGCTTGTATTTACGTGCAATCCTGCTACGTAAACCAAGCTTTTTAAGCATTCTTCCAACGGTTCGTTCGCTCATGCTGTAACCTAAATCATGCATGTCATGTACCAATGAAGGTGCACCCAATCGTGCATGATGCTGCCAATATACGGCTTTTAAATCATTATATTTCTGCGCTAGATTGGTCTGGCGAAAACGCCAGGCATAATAGCCTGAAGTGCTAACACCCAGGCATTTACAGGCAGAAGATACAGTGACTTCATTCAAATCCAGATCTTGAATTACCGTGTACTTTTCTTGGCATGATCTGTCAGAAAGTACACATGCGCTTTTTTTAAGATGTCATTGACTTCCCTAAGCTGTTTGACTTCTTTCTCTAATTCCAAGATCCGCTGTTGTTCTGGTGAAAGTTGACGTTTGCTTGAACCCACTGGATTGGCTTCACGAATCCATTTGTCTAAAGTTGAATAACCCACACCTAATTTCTGGGCGATTGCAGCTATAGGCTCGTGTGAGTTTGAAAGTGCATAATCAATTGCTTGCTGTTTAAATTCAGGACTAAAACGTTTGGCCATTTCTTGGATCTCCAAAGTTAACGTTACGTTATCTTTAGAGGGAAGTACTGTCCATTATTTTGGCTAGGATCAGATCTCCTGAATTTGCTGTTTGGCATACTGAACGAGGGCTTCTGGGGCTTGAAGTCTTTCTTGTATAGTAAGCATGCTTTAATCCTTAGCTCATGAGGTTATGGTTGACTTCGATTGAAGTAATGAGGGCTTAAGAGAAGTAAGATGTCGTCTTTTTGATGAGCATCTACAAAAAAGAGGGGGAGTATAGAGATCCTGCTGGATCAGCCAGTCCTTATAAATCTGGGTAAAATGAGGGCTTTCAAGATCACTGCGCGTAATCCCAATGGCAATATTATTGGTATATTCCTGGAATACTTCGATATAACTTTCTAGTTCCTGGATCGGAGCACTTACTGTATGATCAATGAGGATAATACCACCTAGTGCGCCTTGACAAATGACAGGCCAGATAAATTCAAAGCGGCTTTGTCCTGGCGTCCCATATAGGCCAATTTTGGTTCCATCTTCTAATGTGATTTCACCATAATCGATTCCTACCGTGGTTTCCATTTTTGAATGACTACAGTCGTCAGTATTCAGTGCCTCAGTGAGTAGCACTGGTATATCTGATAGAACGTATCGCGGCTGTTTTACCTGCGCCCATGGAGCCCGCAAAAAAACGATTTTATACTGTTGTAAAATCATAAGTATTTACTTTATTAAAATCCAAATTTAAATCGTAGCTTTCCAAAAAAGCTCTTAATGAAACTTTGCTGTTCAGTTCTTTCAACTGGCTCAGTGGTACGATAGCGACTTTCCCAAGCATTAATTTTTTCAATATTTCCTGAAGCCATACTGGCTGCAATAAATTGTCGAAGTGTGAGTAAAGAAATCGCATGTTGTTCAGCAATTTTTGAAATCTTAGCGCCTTGAATAAAGCAGGCAGATATCTAAAAATACGTTTTTTATGTAGCGGATGACCTGGCTTTGGCCAGTAGTGAAGTTCGTAGTGACCATCTTCAGGCGCGATCTGAGCAAAACTAGGCGAATCCCAGAAAAAATTCCATAACCAGTCTTGTAAAATCTGCGTTTCTCTACGTGTCACTTTTAATAGGTCGCTAGTAGAGGCGAAGTCATATTGAAAAGAAAAGTCTGTGCCTGTTTCAGCCCGGTCTTTGTTTAACCAGGCCAGGTTTTTGCTGAGTCAATGATGGCAATGGTGCCATGCCGGTCATAAAGATGTAATTTGCCTTTTTCAGGATGCAGCATCTCTTTAAAAAAGTTAATTGTGTAGGGATGGTCAGAAGATTGCTGGGAATGAACTAGCGTTGAAAATATAGGTTCTTCTATTTCTGGTTTAATTTCTGAATTAAGAACATTTTGCTCAAACCATTGCTTGAGAATTTGTGTGTTTTGCAGGGGTAAAGCGAGCGTGTTATTTATAATCTGGTTCGAATATTGAGCATTTTTAGAGATGCATAAATAAGGACATTTTTGGTTTTTGAGAACACGTTGAATACCCTCTGTTTCAAGAAAGTATTCATACACCAACAGGCAATCGAGATGAGGATCGGAAGCAGTGTTCCATTGCAGGATAAAATGGTCAGGAGTGATGTGTTGTAAAGTCTTTTTTAGTTCATCAGCATCGTGAATACTTAAACCTGCTATTCCAATATGAATATAATGCCTATGCATTTTAAGTCTCGATTAAACTTTATATTTTATTGGGTGAAGCGCATAAGAATCCCCTTTATCGCATGAAATAAAGGGGAAAACTGTGTATTAGCTGAAGTCTAAACCTTATTCAAAAGATTTAAGCTCATGACGAGCCATAGCCAGGTTTGCTTTAGAGCGATCCAGTACAAGGTACAGAAATACATTGTTATTCTTTTCTAGTGGGCGAATGAGATGATATTGCTTGCCCAGCGTAATCAGAATATCTTCAATCGAGTCATTCAGGTTTAATGAATTCGCTACACGGCGTTTAGCGCGAACCACTTTTGTATTGCCGGCTGCTGCAAGTTTAAGAGCGATATTGCCACCACCTTGAGTTGCTAAAGCCAAGCCCGCTTTCACCATCAGCTAATGCTGCAGCAACGAAACCATCAATATCTGTAAGTGTATCTAAGGTTACCTTAGCCACAATTATTTCCCTGTTATAAAAATAGTTGATGCGTTAGTTGTATTTGATGAAGTTCGAATATTATCTTTTTAATTCAAATTCATTATAAAAATGGGCAAGTAAATTACAATTGAAATAAAAACTATATAAAATTTAATGGTTTACTTTAGATTTTAATTTTTAACTTGTACTTTTTAATTATGTGATGCGTTTACCTTTTTATTTAAGGATATGTGAAGTGATTTTGTGATTATTTTTTGATCTATAATCTCACCTTAATCTAAAAGATGTAATAAAATATTTTGAATGAATTATGGGGCTAGTTAGGTAAAAATTTCAGTTAAGAAAATTGATTCACTTCATTTCCTGATAAATTTAAAGAATAAAAAAAGCCAATATCTCATTGGCTTTTAGTAAAACTGAATTTTTGAGGTTGAAGTATTTATGCAAATACGCGTAATACTGCATCAATCAATACCCAAAGAATCGCAAGCGCAACCACTGGCTCAACGATTTTTGCCCAGGTTGGTGTTTCTACAACAGCAACTTCTTCAACATCATGATGCTGGCTATTTTGATGAACCATTTGGCTAAACTCCTTCATTGATGCTTCTAATGATAGCTCTTCTTCATGAATTGGTTTAGAGCCTTTGAGTTCTGTTAGGTTATTTGTTGTCCAAACCCAATCATCTGCCTGGCCAGACAAATGTTCAATTTGTCCTTTTAGCAGCTCTTGGATACTGGTCTGATTATGATTGCCAGTATCATGTAACTGCTTTAATTCAGTCAGCTGAAAATGGAAAATTTCAGACGTGAGCTGTTCCAGCTCGGGTTTTGGTAAAGTTGACTGGTTTTCCACTCGGGTAGTCAGGTGACGGGCGATTTCCAGGATATAAAGTTCATCTGGGTGTTTGATTTCATTATAAATTTTTTGCGGGTTATTGCGCCATTCGCTAATCAGTTTGCCTAAAGTGAGAGCATTGATTTCTGAAATATATTTACGTCTTTCTTCTTTTGTATAGCTTTGTAGAAGCTCAGGCTTTTGAGTTTCTATCTGTTCAACAAAATATTGTACTAAATCAAAAGCCATTCACTTACTCCATTATTTTTAATCTAATAACCTTAGGGTTGGTTTTTTCTTTGCGGGTTCAGGCTGTTCTTCAGTGCTTGATTTTAAAGCATCTTCATCATTTTGTGTATGCTCATATTCATTTGGATCAAAGAATAATCCCTGACCGTTCTCACGTGCATAGATCCCGAGGACTGCTGCCATCGGTACATAGATATCACGTGATACACCACCAAAACGTGCTGAGAAGGTGATGGCTTCATTATCCATATTCAGCGCATGAACTGCATGCGGCACAATATTCAGGACAATCTGGCCATCTTTAATAAACTGTTCAGGTACCATGGTATTTGGACGTGTAGCATCGACCAGCAGATAAGGCGTCATATTGTTATCGCAAATCCACTCATAGATTGCACGTGCCATATAGGGACGGGTAGGACTTAAGTTGAATTCTTGTTCAGACATGATGTTTCTCTACAGATTTGATTTGCTCTTGGTAGCGGTTTTTTTCCTGCAAGGTCATGGATTTTGCAAATGCAGGACGGCTAAAAACTCGTTGGCAATATAAATAAAATGGACGACATTGTTGTCGAGGTAATTCTACTCCCATGCTTTTGAGTCGAATGAAAATGGGAGCCAGCATGCAATCTAAGATGCTGAATTGTTCCGACATAAAATAAGGAAAATGCTGGAACAGGGGCGTTAATGAAATCAGGATATCATGCAACTGTTTTTGAGCTTTCACTTTAGCTACAGCATCCAAGGTATCTGGGTGGCATAACATGATATCGGCCAGTTTGAGCCAGTCATTTTCAAAACGCCAGATATATTGCCGCTGTTCCGCACGTGGCATAGGAGCATCTGCATAGAGCTTGTTCTGGCGGTAACGATCGTCTATATATTCTGAAATGATGCTGGTATTGAACAATTTTAAATCATTTTCAATCAGCATGGGCAGCTGGTTATAAGGATTGAGGCTGGCCAGATCTTCATCATCGCTATCGACCAGAATCAGGTTATATTTAATCTGCTTTTCGGCAAGTACGTAGCGAATCCAATGGGAACGAAAGTCATCGGCATGGCTATATAAGGTGAGTCCTTGAAGTGGCGCGCTTTCGACTGACATAAATCCTGATTAAGTTCTAATGAATAGACTAGGATACTAAAAATCAACCTAAAAAGCACGAAGCATAAAAAGCCAATTGGACTAAGGCAGGGTAGAGTAGAGAAAAAAATGAAAGGAGCAGAACAATATGATCATGAATTTTGGCTTAATCATTCTGTTTATTATCATCGGTGTTGCGAATTATTATCTGACCAAATCCTTCTGGTGTCATGAAGGGGTATGGGGTAAGGATGTGCATGAACAATAAATATAGAATCCAACTAAGTGGTCAATTTCAAGCCATAAAAAACCCTGGAATAAACCAGGGTTTTTTGTCCGATTCGGTAAACGAATTAACGTTTAGAGAATTGAGGACGTTTACGAGCTTTACGTAAACCAAGTTTCTTACGTTCAACTTCACGAGCATCACGAGTAACGAAACCAGCTTGACGAAGAGCAGGTTTAAGAGTTTCGTCAGAAGCGATCAGTGCACGAGTAATACCGTGACGGATAGCGCCTGCTTGACCACCGATACCACCACCAGCAACAGTGATGTAAAGGTCATATTTCTCAGTCGCTTCAAGAAGCTCTAGAGGTTGACGAACAACCATACGAGCAGTCTCACGACCGAAGTATTGTTCTAAAGAACGGTTGTTGATTACGAGTTTACCAGTACCAGCAGATAGGAAAACACGTGCAGTTGCGGTCTTACGGCGACCTGTACCATAGTTAGTAGCCATGTGCTGTATCCCTTAGATGTCCAAAACTTGTGGCTGTTGAGCAGTATGTGGATGCTCAGTACCAGCGTACACTTTCATTTTTTTGATCATTGCATAACCAAGAGGACCTTTTGGCAACATGCCTTTTACAGCGCGTTGGAAAATTTCTTCTGGTTTGTGAGCAACTAATTTTTCAAAATTAGTTTCACGAATACCACCAGGGAAACCAGTATGGCGATAGTATTTCTTGTCAAGTGATTTGTTACCAGTCACTTGAACTTGCTCAGCATTGATAACAACGATGTAATCACCAGTGTCAACGTGAGGAGTATAAGAAGTTTTATGCTTACCGCGTAAACGACGAGCGATTTCAGTCGCGAGACGACCTAAAGTTTTGCCAGAAGCATCAACAACGTACCAGTCGTGTTGAACTTCAGCTGGCTTAGCGCTGAGAGTTTTCATTAAACCACTACCTATTATAGTTGGTTTGGACTATGGAAGCTGTCCAAACAAAAGGAGACCGAATTCTACCCGAAAGCCGGGAGAACCACAATGAAAATATAAAATTTCAAGCGCTGTATTTTACAACGTCTTTCAATGAATGACCAGTAGGATTTTTAGCCTATAAACACATATGATTAATCATTAAATAATAAAACGGACCTAAGACTAGGGGCACGTCTTTGTATGAATGGATTCACCTGTTTTTTAATATGTATTTCTTTAGCAAATGGCCTGTCTTCGAGTCTGCCTAGGTTTGCTTTCTAAACTTGAGACAATCCTCCTTGAAAATGCCAAAAGCTAAACATGTCGAGTGTTGAGAGGATTGCCTGAAACTCTTTATAGGGTTTATTGACGTCAGCCCGGTTTTATCTTTCTTTAATATAATAAGAAATGTACAGTATTATTTGAATAAACATCATCTAAACCTTTATCTAAAACTTTCCCTGTGAAATTTGTACTAAAATAAGGACAATTGATAATACAGAAGAAAGTCATGCTGCCTTTATATATTACCAGTGGTGAACCTGCCGGAATTGGTCCAGATATCTGCTTGAGTCTAGCGGATCGTATTGATGAGCGTCCATTGGTGGTACTTGCCGATCTGTATATGCTCCGTCAACGGGCGCAGCAGTTAAAACTTCTGGTTGAACTGATTGAATACACAGGGCAAACGACTTCTTCAGAAAAAGGTCAGCTTTATGTTGAGCATGTGCCTTTAAAAGAACCGGTAGTACTAGGTCAGCTAAATAGCCACAATGCCGCTTATGTACTGGAACAGCTGCGTCGTTCAGCCAAATATGCCATGTCAGGCAAAAGTGTCGGAGTGGCTACAGCGCCAGTGCAGAAGTCAGTCATTAATGATGCAGGCATCCATTTCAGTGGTCATACCGAGTATTACCAGGAATTTGCTGGTGTACCGCGTGTGGTGATGATGCTAGCGACTAAAACTTTACGTGTTGCTTTAGCAACCACCCATCTGCCACTTCGTGCAGTTGCCGATGCCATTACTCCAGAACGCTTGCATCAGGTGATTGATATCCTGATTCATGACTTAAAATCGAAGTTTAAAATCGAGCATCCGCATATTCTGGTCTGTGGTTTAAATCCACATGCAGGTGAGGGCGGTTATTTGGGTATGGAAGAGATTGAAGTCATCAATCCAGTACTGGAGACTTACCGTACTCAAGGTATCAATATGAGTCTGAGCCTGCCTGCAGATACTTTATTTACCGCTGAAAATTTGAAAGATGCCGACGCTGTTCTGGCGATGTATCACGATCAGGGTTTACCTGTGTTAAAATCTCAGGGCTTTGGTGAAGCCATCAATATTACTTTGGGCTTACCGTTTATCCGAACTTCTGTCGATCACGGCACAGCACTCTCCCTCGCAGGTACAGGCCTTGCGAAAAGCTCAAGCTTACATGTGGCTGTTGACTTGGCGCTGGATTTAGCGCGTCAATGATCTCGTCTTTATTACACGTTGGAAATGTCTATGTATCAGATTAATGCCTTAAACCCAAAAGATGAAGGGCATCACACGCGCAAGCGTTTTGGTCAAAACTTCTTACATGACCAACGTGTCATTGCCAAAATTGTGCGTTCCGTAAATCCGCGTGCAGGCGAAAATATTGTTGAAATTGGCCCGGGTCTGGCTGCTTTGACATCTCCTTTAATTGGTGAATGTGATGCCTTGACCGTACTTGAGCTGGACCGTGACTTGGCCGCTGGTCTGCCGGGTCGTGTGCCGCATCCTGAACGTTTAACCATTATTGAAACAGACGCACTGAAATACGATTTCACCAATTTGTTTGAAGAAGGTCGTCCGCTACGTGTAGTCGGAAACCTGCCTTATAACATTTCAACGCCACTATTGTTCCATCTCCTGGAATTTGGTGACAAAGTGAAAGACATGCACTTCATGCTGCAAAAAGAAGTGGTCGATCGTATTACAGCTTCACCGAACACCAAAGAATATGGTCGTTTGTCGGTGATGATCCAGTATTACTGCAAACCGACTTTTCTGTTTGAAGTGCCGCCAGGTTCTTTTAATCCGCCACCAAAAGTGACATCTGCCGTGTTCCGTTTGGAGCCATATGATGTAAAACCGATCATGGCAAAAAATGAAAAAGCTTTGGCTCGTCTGGTATCGCATGTATTTACCCAGCGCCGTAAGACTTTGCGTAATAGCCTGAAAGGGATGCTGGTTGAAGATGGTTTTGAAAAGGCAGGTGTGGATCCAATGGCACGTCCAGAGACACTGTCACTTGCCCAATTTGTGGCATTATCTGATCAAATGGTAGCTTAAAAATAATGACCCGCACTGTTCGATACAATTATGTGATTGGTGATGTACAAGGCTGTTTTGAAGCCTTGAAGGCACTGCTGAAAAAAATCCGTTTTGATCCTGATCAGGACTTTGTCTGGTTTGCTGGTGATCTGGTGGCTAGAGGGGAAAACTCGCTGGGTGCATTACGCTTCATTAAAAAGCTTGTCGATAATGGCGTGGCGGCAACAGTGCTGGGTAATCATGACCTGACTTTGCTGGCTTATGCACGCGGTATTAAGCCGATTAAAGACAAGGATAATGTCCGTGATGTGATTGATGCGATCGACAGTGATGAGTTAATTGACTGGATCCGTAAACAGCCGATGTGTCTGTTTCCGAATGAACAGACGGTACTGACCCATGCCGGTATTCCCAATATCTGGGATGCAGCCAAGACGGCTGAATTGGCTAAAGAAGTAGAAGCCATTATTGCCCATGATGATTTTGAGGTGGTGGATACTTTCTTAAAGGAAATGTTTGGGAAAGAGCCTACACTCTGGTCAGATGAATTAGAAGATCATGAGCGTACACGCTGTATCGTGAATTACCTGACCCGGATGCGTTTAACTGATGCAGAAGGGCGTCTGGAATATAGTTTTAAAGATTCACTGGATGATCCGATGCCAGAAGGTTTTAAGCCCTGGTTTGAATTTGAATCGAAAACTGCAGCAACCCATCAAATTGTATTTGGACACTGGGCCGCTTTACAGGGTAAAACCATTTCTGAGCGAATTCAGAATGTCGATGGTGGCTGTGTCTGGGGTAATCAGCTGATGGCTTATCGCCTGGAAGACCAACAAATGTTCGCTGTCGATAATCCGGTATTTTAAAAAATTCAAAGCTAAAAAAGCCACGTTCAACGTGGCTTTTTTATGTGCTGATCATTAGTCTACACGAATCCAGGTCTGGTTGCGGCCCAGAACTGAAACACCCATACTGGCACGTAGTGTTAAACGCTTGCCGGTATTGTTTAGACGAACCTTGGCATCATAAATTTTACCTGCCAATGGATCAATGACACGACCTTTTTCATAATTTTTGGTGCCTTCAACGTGTTTCAGGCCTTTTAGAATAGTCATGCCTAAAATCGGTTGATCGGTATAAGGGGCTGGACATTTATTACATTTTTCGCGTGGTGTATAACCTGGACGTGGCGTGATTTTCGCAATCTTGCCTGAGTAAGTATTATTTGCTTCTTTTTCGATGACAATGATGGCTTTTGCTGCTCCAGTTTTATCATCAATTTGTTGCCAGGTTCCGCTAATATCTTGAGCCCACAGGTTCATCATGAATCCTGTAGTCAATGTGGCAAGGAATATCTTCTTTAACATATCCATCATTCCAAAGTACTTTTCATTATTACCCGCACATGTTAGGAAGATTGCAAAAATAGTCAATAAATAATTAAAAATCATGGAATTAAATTTATAAAAAAAGCTGCCTGTTTGGCAGCTTTGAGAAAAAGTGTGAACTTATTCCTGACGAATCCAGGTCTGGCTACGACCTAGAGCAGAAACACCCACATAACCGCGTAGAGTTAAACGTTTGCCGTTGCTGCTTAGACGAACCTTGGCATCGTAAATTTTACCTGTCAATGGATCAATCACACGACCTTTTTCATAATTCACGCTATCACCGACCTGTTTTAAACCTGTCAGTACGTCCATCCCCAAGATCGGCTGATTGGTATAAGGAGCAGGACATTTATTACAGGTTTTTTGTGGGGTATAACCTGGACGAGGCGTTACTTTGACAATTTTGCCGGCATAAGTACCATTGCTGTCCTGACGGATTTCAATCAGTGCTTTGGGTGAACCAGTCTTATCATCGATTTGTTGCCATGTCCCAGTCAAGTCTTGTGCATAAATGGTCCCAGTCATGAATGTAGCAATGAGCATTAATCCTAATTTAGATTTATTCATTTATATTTATCCTTTTTTCATAGATGAAACAAACTATCCCAAACACAAGCGTGTGGTTTTTTAATTTTGGTTGATTTTAGAGTAATGAGCGTTGCAGATTGCTCGATCAATCTGCTTTAACCCTGTTGATTCCCCATGACAGAAATATGCCGATGTTAATTGCTTTGTGGCTGAATTTTCAGTAAAAGCAGAGAAATTTAATAAGATCTTTAACATGGTAATGTCTTGCATTCTATCTCCTTATATTGCCCATCAAAATCCGTTTGATGCTAAGCCTGTTAAGGCAAATGAATCTAATATTTATATGCATGTTTTATATTGTATAAAAAAAGCATCTGTTTAATATTGATACAACTTAATGCATGAAAATGCAAGCTTCTGTGCACTAAGTCATGAATTAATCTTGTTTAATCCAAGTCTGGCTGCGTCCCAAAGCTGACACACCCACATAACCACGTAGGGTCAGACGTTTGCCATTGACACTTAATTTAGCTTTGGTGTTATAAATATTGCCAGATAAAGGGTCAATCAGTTTGCCCTGAGAGAAATTATTATTACCTACATCCTTTAAGCCGGTGAGTACATCCAGACCAAGAATCGGTTTATTGGTATAAGGTGCAGGGCAGGAAACACAGGTTTCCCGTGGTGTGTAGCCAGGACGAGGCGTGATCTTGGTAATTTTGGCAGTATAAACACCATTTGAAGTTTCACGAATTTCCAGAATTGCTTTAGCTGATCCTGTTTTATCGTCAATACTTCTCCAGGTACCTGAAATATCGGAAGCGAAAGCCAGATGACTGAAAAAGGTCAGGGCTAAAACGGATAATAATTGAACCTTTTTCATAGGTCTGTTCCTGAGTGAAAAATTCTTTATTTCCCTATAGTAAGAATAGTTTCATTCAGAAACAAACGTTAAATATTGATTGATGAGTCACATTTTTTGCAGATAAAGTATAAAAGTTGGCAACCAGATCGCAGTAAAAACGGCATTCACTGCCATGCCAAACGCAGCATAACGTCCGGCAACACTACCACGCTGCCAGGCTTGAGCTGTACCAATCGCATGTGCTGCTAGACCTAGAGCAAGACCTGAAGCACGCTCATCATTGATATGTCGTAAAATAAATGGTGAAAATGCTGCACCAATTACGCCAGACAAAATGACGATCAGAATGGCCAGACTAACAGGTGCCTCCAGTAAGGTTGCAATATTAATTGCAATTGGTGTTGTGACTGCACGGGTGGCAAAGGCCATGATGTCGCCAGAAGACATATGCAGCAAATAGGCGAGACCCATCGGTAAGGCAACCGCACTGATACTGGCAAAAACGAGAATCCCAATAATGGCTTTCAGCGGCAGGTCATCATAACGCATGGCCGCTAGTGGAATCGCCAGTGCAACCGTGACATAACCGAGCAAATGGTTAAACAGTGGATTGACTTCATCCATATAATGCTCATAAGGAATACCGAGCACCAATAAAATCACCAGCACCAAGAACATGCTAAACACAATCACAGGAATTTGCGGAATAACACGATTGCAGGGTTTAGCAAGCAGATAAGCAATTAAGGTAATCGCAAAGCCATAAAGAACAGAAAACATGTGCGACTCCTATAACCAGCGTTTTGCCATTTTGGCATAGATCCAAAGAGGGAGCAGAGTGCTCAGGCATAACACCAGCATAAAGGCCGGAATTTTTTGTCCCATATGCATCAGCATAATTAGCGCGCCTGCACTAATTGGTAAAAAAGCGAAGGCACTTTCTTTCATCAGCTTGTTATTGGTATCCACCAGACGCGCTGGAATTTTGCCAAAATAGCGCCAGGCAAATAAGGTGACTAGCAGGCTGATGAGTCCGACCAGATTGCCCAGTTCAGGGTGATCTAGCTGGGTCATTAGCCAGACTGAAGCTTCACGAAATACAATAATTAAGAGGAGAGTGCCGATCCATGCTGGCCAGTCAATATGTTTTATCCAGTTCATTAGTGATGTCATTTAAAAGTTTACTTATCAAGTTTTACTCGATCTTACTCTGGATTTCAAACTCTTCAAGTGGACGCTGGAATTGAAGTGCTTGAGATCCCAGAATTTCTTCTATCGGTAAATGGGCCTGTTTGATCAGCTGTTCCAGCTTCGGAGGTGCAATCCGTACATCGATATGTAACTGACCCTCATCATCATAATGTTCGGACTGAATCACATTCAGCGCATAGAGCTGATTGCGCAGTTTGCCATAGGCAGGTTTCAATACCAGTTCAAAGTGCTGAATCTGACCCATTAAGGCTTCATGCACCGCTTTGCGTAACAGATCCAGACCTTCACCGCTATGTGCTGAAACATAGACCCGTTCAGGCTGACCGGGCTGACGGTAAATGATTTTGGCATCCTCACCGCTACAGTCAATTTTATTATAAACCCTTAAAACTGGAACGTCAGCGCCAATTTCCTTGAGCACCTTTTCAACGGCTTCAATTTGTTCAAGCATTTCCGGACTGCTAGAATCAATCACATGCAAAAGCAGGGTTGCTTCAACGGTTTCTTCCAGAGTCGCTTTAAAAGATTCGACCAATGAATGTGAAAGATTACGCACAAAGCCTACTGTATCTGCCAGTACCAGATTACCGACGCCGTCCCATTGCAGGCGTCTTAAAGTTGGGTCCAGAGTCGCAAATAGTTGGTCAGCTGCATAAACATCGCTATCGGCCAGAATATTGAATAAGGTAGATTTTCCCGCATTGGTATAACCTACTAAAGACACAGTTGGAACAGCCGCTTTTTGGCGTGCAACACGGCCCTGAATACGGGTTTGACGGACTTTTTCTATTTTGGCTTTAAGCTGTCCCATGCGGATACGCAATAAACGGCGATCTGTTTCTAGTAGGGTTTCACCCGGCCCACGCAGACCGATCCCGCCTTTCTGGCTATCCAGATTGGTGCGGCTACGAACCAGTCGTGAAGACAGATGCTGTAACTGTGCCAGTTCAACTTGCAGTTTCCCTTCATAGGTACGGGCACGCTGCGCAAAGATATCGAGGATGAGTTCGGTACGGTCTACTACCCGGCAATGTACCACATTTTCCAGGTTACGTGCTTGAGCAGGTGTCAGTGCATGATCGAAGATGACCAGATTAGCATCGAGTTCTTTGACCCGTTCAGCAATTTCTTCTGCTTTTCCTGAACCCACAAAGAATTTGGCATCCGGTTTTAAGCGTTGAACAAAAAGATGTTCCAGAATTTCGGCATTTGCAGATTGAGCTAAGAGATGAAACTCTTCAGCATCAAGGTCATCCAGCATTTGTACGCTCACACTGACCAGTATGACGCGTTCTTTTCCCTGATGTTGCTCAAAATATTCCACTCAGGCCAATCTCTAGTTGAAAACTTTATTTTAGTTGAAAATGAACTTTACAGATACTGAAATAGCGAGCTTTGTTTTAGAGTGCCGTGACAAACAGTTGTGCAAGTGTTACGAGCAACGCCGTATATAACAGGGTACCACCCAAGATATAACTTAATACTTTTAAGAGCCGAATCATCTCAGCTGATTTAACTGTTTCATCTTGCATGATGAGCATCCTTTTTTAATCTAATATTTCGATTGATTTATTTTATTTAATTCATTTAACGAATTTAAATTGGAAATATAGATGTACTTGGTCGTTTTTTATTATCAATGCAAGTTGGACATGAACAGTATAAAATGGGTTTAATTCGTGGATATTCCCTGTATCTTGTTTAGGATTTAGTGATCTTTTTATGAACTCGACTGTACAAAATCAATCACCTGAGATACAAGGTTTAGCAAAATTCTTTCTTTATACAAGAAAAACGACTTCTGCATTAGCAGCCATCAGCCAGGGGTTTTATCTGGTTTACCGTCACGGTTTGTATAAAGACCCGAATAACCCGAACAATACCCGATATGTGCAGTATTTCTGTCGCCAGTTGTGCAAGGTGTTTAATATCGAGGTTCAGGTCCATGGCGTGATTCCACGTGATCCTGCATTATGGGTGAGCAATCATGTATCCTGGTTGGATATCGCCGTTTTGGGTTCAGGCGCGCGAGTGTTTTTTCTGGCCAAAGCTGAAATTGAAAATTGGCCAATTTTGGGCAAGCTGGCTAAAGGCGGTGGCACCTTATTTATCAAGCGTGGTTCAGGAGATTCAGTCAGAATCCGTGAACAGATTACCGATTTTCTAAAGCAGAATATTCCAGTCCTGTTTTTTCCTGAAGCGACCACATCTGATGGACGCTCAATTAAAAAAATTTATGGTCGTATCCTCGGTGCAGCAATCGAAGCGCAACGTCCGGTACAAATCTGTCTGATCTGTTATGTAAATCAGCAGGGTGAGCTGGATATGGTGGCGCCTTTTATTGGGAATATCAGTTTTGCCAAACATGTACAGAATGTTCTGGAAATGCCTAAAGTAACGGCTCATTTGATGGCCCTGTCGGCAATTTCGACCGAAGGGCATACAGTAGAAAGCCTAACTGTACTGGTGCATGAAAATATGCTGGAGGGTTTGCGAAGGTTGCAAGCCAAAGTATTAAAAAAGCCTCATTAAGAGGCTTTTTTATTAGAAATACTCAGAGATATTCATTACATAAAACCTTCGATTGGGAGTATCGACAGGAATTTTATTGAGGCTTTTTGATACCATTTCATTCCTGGCTCTTTTTTAAAGGTCTTTGTTTCACCTTTGGCATTGCGGATTTTCCAGTTAATGTTCTGGTTGGCATCCAGAACCAACTTATAGGCATACTTGCTTAAGTTTTTGTCCATGGTTTCATGTACCGCACGGGCCAGATTAGGACTATTTAGCAATACGCCAATTTCAGTATTCAAATAAGCCGAACGCGGATCGAAATTAAAAGAGCCGATAAATACCTGTTTCTGATCAATGGCCATCAGTTTAGCATGCAGGCTGGAACGGCTCAGGCCTTTTAAGCTGACCTTCGCTTTTTGTGCCAGCTCCTCAGTATTGGCATTCAGGTTGTCGGTATCTGGCGCGGCCAAAAACTCATAAAGTTTTACATCATTTTCTAGCAGTTCCTGACGATATTTGGCATAAAAGGCATGGACCAGCGGCACGTCATTGGCCTTATAAGAGTTGGTCAGTACTCGGACTTTGACATCTTCTGAAGCCAGTTTCTTGAGACGTTCTGCCCCCTGTTTTTCCGGTACAAAATAGGCCGACACGATATCCACACTTTCTTCCGGTTTTTCCAGATGTTGTAATAGCTGGAAGTTCAAGTGATCTTCAGTTTTAGCCTTTGACTTGATTTTACTTGGCGGGTCTTTGACGACTTCAGCTTCCACCCAATCAAGCTGAATGTTGTGTTCCAGCCATTTATCGAAAGCCTGGGAGCGATTGGCCAGATTCAGGTAATTCTGGATTGCAGTATCATGACTATATTCTTCCAGCTGCTGTTTCAGGCTCGGGAAGCGTAGCGTGTGATGGCGAGGATTAACAATCTGCCGAACTGGATAGGCATAATCATCATTCCAGTATTCATCAAAAGAATGAATGATTTCATCAGAAGCGGCACCAACCAACATCACATCTACATCAGAAAACTGGTAACTGTCACTGACGTTATAATACTGGTTACTCATATTACGGCCGCCAATCAGGGCAATCTGATTATCGGCAATAAAGCTTTTGTTATGCATGCGGCGGTTGATCCGTTTTAGATCCAGCAGCATATCCATGGCACGGTATTTACGGAAACGGTAGGGGTTATACAGTTTGACCTCAATATTCTGGTGCTGATCCAGCGCCAGATAAATACCTTCCATTTTCTTGGCATTGTTATCATCCATCAGTAGACGGACTTTTACGCCACGATCTGCCGCCTGGATGAGGGCATGCAAGGCCAATGCTCCAATACGGTCGTTATCCCAGATGTAATATTGCAGGTCCAGACTGCGTTCGGCTTTATTAATCAGCTGGATACGTGCAGCGAGTGCTTCGAGCGGATCTGGAAGCACGTGATAACCGGTCAGGCCAATATTCTGCCGACGTAAGGGCTCAACAATCTGGGCCAGACTGGTTTGCGAGGTATCCGTTTCAAATGCCATCCGGCTAGGCTGTTCGGTTTGCGGAGGCAGCGTACTGCAAGCAGGAATGCCGAGTACCAGGCTGCAGCTCAGTAAAATGCCAGCTTTATAGCGGTAAGCTTTTGATAAGCCAGAGGGTTTTGAATGAGCGGAAGCGTGGGGAGCATTTGCCATAAACATCAAAGACTGAAAAATTTGGATTGAGTATAATTGCCAGCTATGAAAAGATAAATATAAAGCCACTAATCAGCTCCTCGACTCGACAAGGCAAATCTATGTGGGATACAAGTTCCGTACTTTTTTATTTTTATCTAGGCATGGCCATTCTTGCCGTTTGGGCAGTGTATCAGGCCTGGTCGAGTCAGTCGCGTACAGAAACCATTCATCCCTTTAAAGCGTTTTGTCACCTGCTGGCTTTCTATCTGGCCTATTTGCTGATTCCGTTGGTGTTCTTCAGTATTTATGCAGGATGGATAGGCTACTATTCGATTCATGAGTCTATTTTTATTTTCGTGATTAGTGCAGTACTCAGTTATGCACGTTTTATCGAGCCGCATTTGATTCGGGTTGAAACCACGCCTTATCAAATCAATCCTCAACAGAAACTTAAAAAGCCGGTACGGATTGCCCTGATTGCAGATTTACATATTGGTCTGTTTTCCGGACATGAACGTCAGTTAAGACAGATTGTGCATAAGCTGAATCATCTGAAACCGGACTTGGTGGTGGTCGCAGGGGACTGGACCTATGAACCGGAAAATAAACTGGCTCAGGAATTAGCGGTCTTAAAGGAAATTCATGCGCCGGTATATTCGGTGACAGGGAATCATGATGAACAGTATCCTGGCCCTCCGATTCAGGAACTGCTCCGCTATGCGCTGGAAGTGAATCAGGTTATGGACATTGAAGGGCAGATTGTCGAGTTTGACGAATTTCGTCTCTTAGGAGTAGGGGATCTTTGGGCTGGAAAAACCGATATGCGCGCAATGCCGGATCTGCCTCAAGACAAACCTTGGGTGATTCTGTCACATAATCCAGATACCGTGGATATGGTGCCGAAATTGCCAACACGACCACTGATGCTTTCTGGGCATACGCATGGTGGACAGGTCGAGTTACCTTGGCTGACGGATTATGTGATGAAAAAGGTCTCTATTCTGGGCCATAAAAAAGGTCTATACCGGCATGAACATGCAGATGTATTTGTGACTGTGGGAACGGGTATGGTGGGCGTGCCATTTCGTTTTCGCGTACCACCAACCATTGATATTATCGAATTGGTATAAAAAAGGATTCATTTACTGCTGCTAAAGCAGCAACCAGAGCACAATAATAATCAGTAAAATCACGGCTGTGGTGATCCAGATTTTCTTTTCAATCTCACGGCCGGGTACGCGTTTGCCGACTTGCTGTGCAGCTACCTCAGTATCTTTAGCGATGCTCAGGTTGGGATGATCTGGAACTTCCAAAGGTGTAGTTACCACTGAAATATTTTCATCTGCATCATCTGTAAAGCGTGGGCCAATGTTGCCTTTATTGTTCCGATTCAGCGCCAGATCATGTTCACGGACAATTTCATTAATGACCTGGATCGCCTGTGATTCATCTAAAGCTGTATGCGTCCGGATATAGCGAATGGCGTCCAGTTTTTTATCATCTTCTAGCAGAATCACAATATCCACCAGCTGTTCTTGAGTAAGTTGCTCAATAAGATCCTGCATCACTCTGCCTCATTCTCTGGCTTTATTTATTTGATTGTTCCCGAAATATCCGCAAAGAAGTAGCAAGTTTTTGTTGTGAAATCATAAAAAAAGCCAGCATGAACTGCTGGCTTTGATTGAGATGACTTAATCTGTCAAGATTCTTAGATCTGATTGTTTACATCATCATTTTTAGTTTCACGGATCAGCAAGAATGCAAGCAATGACAGGATAGAAGCTGCTGTTAGGTAATAACCTACTGCAGACAAGCCATAAGTTGTTGCCAGTTTTGTTGCAATCAATGGCGCGAAAGATGCACCAAAAATACCTGCCAGGTTAAAGGTCAGGGCAGAACCGGTATAACGTACTGAAGTCGGGAAGATTTCAGACAATACGGTACCAATCGGGCCATAAGTTAGACCCATGATCGCTAGGCCGATACATAAGAAGAAGAACACCACCAGCGTACTGCCTGATTCAAGCATATCGGCAAAGAAGATACCGAAAATAGCAGAGACCACACATACCGCGATTGAAGTTGTCTTACGACCGAATTTTTCTGCAAGAACTGCTGAAAGTGGAATGAACGCGGCAAAGCACAGAGTTGCAACTAACTGTAGCTGAAGGAATTCTTCACGTGTATAGCCGAGCTGTTTGGTACCCCATTGCAATGCGAATACAGTAGTCAGGTAGAACACTACGAATGTACAGATCGCTGCGATAGTACCCAATACCAGCATTTTAGAATGCTTTTTGAATACTTCGAAGAAGGGTACATTCACTTCTTTCTGCTTTTTCAATACGTTCTGGAATGCAGGAGTTTCATGCAGTTTCAAACGAATCCATAGACCCATAATCACCAGTAGCGCACTAGAGATAAATGGAATACGCCAGCCCCATTGCATGAACTCTGCTTCAGACATGAATGCGCCAAGCGTCAAGAATGAGCCTGTTGCCAGAATGAAGCCAATTGGTGCACCAAGTTGCGGGAACATACCATACCAGGCACGTTTGCCTTCTGGCGCATTTTCAGTTGCCAATAGAACCGCACCTGACCATTCACCACCCAAACCAAGGCCTTGGCCTAAACGACAAAGAGCCAGCAATAATGGCGCAGCAATACCGATTTGTGCATAAGTTGGCAATAAACCAATGGCAACGGTAGAAAGACCCATGGTCAACAAGGCCGCGACCAGTGTCGCTTTACGTCCGATCCGGTCTCCCAGATGACCAAAGAGTGCAGCACCGATTGGACGGGCAATAAAGGCAATCGCAAAGGTTGCCAGCGACTGAATAGTCGCAGTCATAGGATCTGTACTTGTAGGGAAGAACAGATAAGGGAAAATAATAACGGCAGCTGTGGCATAAATATAGAAATCGAAGAACTCGATTGTAGTGCCCACTAAACTTGCTGTTAAAACACGAAATTTTGAATTGGTTGCTGTAATTTCTGTTACAGCGATAGAATCTGAAGACGCCATGAATAACCTTACACTTACTAAAAATAAAAAACTTAGTTTTAAAAGCGTAATCTTTTTAAAAAAGGCGTAATTTTTTAAAAAAACAACTGCAATCTTCTCGTTTCAACTCGCTCAGGGTCACTGAAATGGAGAAATGAGATGATTAAATCACGTAAAGATAGATAGACAGAAAATGTGATCCTGCGCCTATCAATACAAAAATGTGCCAGATAGCGTGGGTATATCTTACTCTTTTTAAAGCGTAAAACAATGCACCTACAGTGTATGCTAAGCCACCAATGATCAGAAAGGTTAAAGATTGAGCACTTAAGTACTGCTGCATATCGTCCATAACCAGTAGTGCAAGCCATCCCATGACCAGATAAGCGACCAAAGAAAGTTTCTGGAAACGGTTGATGAAAATGAACTTGAATAGTGTTCCAAGTACAGCAATCACCCATAAGGCAATCAGTAAATACTGGGCTTTGGCTGTTGGAATCGCAATCGATAGAAACGGGGTATAGGTACCTGCAATCAGGTAGTAAATTGCCGTATGATCAACTTTTTTGTAAAAATAGCGTCGGTCAGCAGCAGTAGACATATGGTAGAGCATCGAAGCGGAAAACAGCAGAATCATGCTGAAAGCATAGACCCAAAGGCCAATCCATTGTCCGGTACTCAAATAAGAGCCTTTAATAATCAATAAAATACCGGCAATCAAAGCCAGCGCAGCACCGAGGCCATGACTAATGTAATTAATCCGTTCCTCATTGTGATCATAATCTGGAACTAGGGGAGCATTCTGCATGATTGTCATTCTTGTTTAAATATACACTTGTATAATAATTCAATTTTGCTTTTAAGTTAAGAACAATTAAACTTGATCAGCAATTCATATCAGGTTTTTCTTATGTCGACATCGACTTCTCTCTCGGTTCAGGAACAACAATTCTTGGAGGCTTTTCAGCAAGCCTTTGAAACTGATCATTTTGATCGTCTGATCTTGAGTCAGTATAAAGGTGAACTTGAACAATTAGGGAAAATGACCTTTAGAGTCATTTCGCTCAATGAGCAGAAGGTTTTGAGCTGTGTCTATCGATACAAGACTCAGGATGTCACTAAAAATTATCCTTTGAATGAAGCCTTAACTCAAGTAACGGAATTATTGACCTGTTGTAAGCAAGCTAACCTGTTTACTGATCAGGAAGAGTTGCAGCTGAAGAAAAACAAGAAAAAGACCATGCTGACACGAAGTAAAGCTATACCTGCCTCCACAAAGGCAAAAGTCGAGCAAGGCCATGACCGGATCAAGCAGCGTTATGTCGATCAGGACAGTGTATTCCTACAGCATTTAGGAATTACCGATCAGCAAGGCCAGATCATTCCGAGCATGGCGCGTAAGTGGAAACAGATTAATAAATTTGTCGAGATTTTCTCCGGCGCACTGGCTCAAATCCAGCCGCAGGAACAAGGATTACGTATCGTCGATTTCGGTTCAGGTAAGGGATATTTAACCTGTGCACTGTATGACTATATGCAAAAATATGGTCAGACGCCCTATGTCACCGGCGTAGAGCTGAATCCGAAAATGGTCGAATTCTGTCAGAATGTCGCGCAGCAATCCGGTTTTAATCAATTGGATTTCTTCCAGGGTGATGTGCGTACCTATGAACCGGAACGCTTGGATGTGATGATCGCTCTGCATGCTTGTGATGTAGCGACCGATTTTGCGATCCATAGCGGTATTCGCCTGAATGCACAGATCATCATGTGTGCTCCATGCTGTCATAAAGAGTTAAGACCGCAATTACAGAGTCCGAAAGTGCTGTCGCCAATGTTGCAGTTTGGCATCCATGCTGGGCAGCAAGCCGAAATGTTAACGGATACCATTCGTGCCTTATTGCTTAAGGCATATGGATATGAAACCAAGGTCTTTGAATTTGTGGCCCTAGAACACACCAGTAAAAATAAAATGATTCTGGCGACCAAGCGGAAGGATTATGAACAGCCAGATCAGGCTGTTCTCGCCCAGATTCAGGCATTGAAAGAGATGTATGGGATTCAAAAACATTCACTGGAATTGTTATTGAATAACCAATGGGATCAGCAGGGAATTGGTTCTAAATGCTAGATGATAAAAATCTTAAAATAGTGTCAGGCAGCTGGGATGAGTTAGCCCAAGATGCCAGAGTGATACGTGAAGCCGTTTTTATTCAGGAACAGCAAATTGCTCCTGAAGATGAATGGGATGCGGAGGATGCAATCTCTACGCATTTTGTGGCTTATTTACAGGATCAAGCCGTGGCGACTGCACGCTTATTAAAGAATCACAGTATTGGTCGCGTAGCTGTATTACAGTCGGCACGTGGTACGGGCGTCGGCTACAAGACCATGCGGGCTGTGATTGATCAGGCCAAGGCAGAGCAACGTAAATTCGTAAAGCTTTCTTCACAGGTACATGCGATTGGCTTTTATCAGAACTTGGGTTTTGACGTGCGGGGTGAAGAATATCTGGATTGCGGCATTCCACATATAGATATGTATCTCAGCTTAAAAGACTAAAAAAATAAAAAAGCGAGGAAAACCTCGCTTTTTTAAATTTGATCTTGGAACTGTCTAGTGACCATGAGTCGTATTTTCGTCATGGCTAGCACTGTCCATCTGTGCATGTTCTTCAGCAGACATATTATGCTCCTCCGCGTTCATCTCATGAGTCTGATGAGATGAAGAGGTAGCCTGACGAGCTTCACGGTCAGCCTGTGCTTTGGCTAAAGCTTCTGGAGACATCGCAGGTGCATTCTTAAATGCATGCTGCTGGGTATTTTCTTTCTTTTGCTGGCTTGGCATGTAGTCTGGTTCATTGCTGACCGCAAGCCAGAAAAACAACATAAATAATCCACCTAAAATACAGAAGATAATCAGTGCTTTCCAACCCCAAGGTGATTTTTCAGGTGAACTGTGATCAGTCATATGCATATACCCATCGTGGATGTCTAACTCATGTAACTTTATAACATAAATTGTCTGGAAAGCAGATCAAAATCTGTCATTGATTGAATGCAATAGACTTCGAGAGTTTATCGCGTCGAAATAAAAAAAGAGGAGTCAAGCTCCTCATTTTTAGACCCAGTTTTTAAAAGCGCTGACCTTCAGCAACTTTCTGTTTGAGTAACTGTGGCGCTTTGAAACGTTCGCCATATTTACGTTCTAATATCTCAGCACGATTTAAGGCCTTGGTTAAACCATACTGGTTCAAGAACTGCACTGCACCTCCCGTCCAGGCGGCAAAACCAATTCCAAAGATTGAACCAATATTGGCATCGACCACTGACTCCAGCATACCTTCTTCCAGACAGCGTACGGTATCCAGCGCTTGAACAAACAGGAAGCGGTCTATCATTTCCTGTTCAGAAATATCCACTTCTTTATACCAATGCTCCAAGCCAGACCACAGCTGCTTTTTGCCACCTTCAGGATAATCATAAAAACCTGCACCAGCAGCTTTGCCTTTACGGTTAAACTCATGAATCATGGTTTGAATCACGGCATCTGCATCGGTGCTTGGGCGTTCTTTGCCTTGTGCTGCCAGAGCCTTACGGGTTTCTGCAGCTACATGCTCAGAAAGTGTCAGAGAGACTTCATCTTGAATAGCAAGTGGTCCGACCGGCATACCTGCTTTCAGCGCAGCCATTTCAATACGGGCTGGATGCACCCCTTCGGCGAGCAAACGTAAACCTTCCTGTACAAAGGTTCCAAAAACACGGCTGGTAAAGAAGCCACGGCTGTCATTCACTACAATCGGTAGCTTGCCAATCTGCTGCACAAAGTCAAATGCCTTGGCCAGTGTTTCTGCTGAAGTATTTTTCCCCTTAATGATCTCGACCAGTTGCATCTTGTCGACTGGGCTAAAGAAATGCAGACCGATAAAATTCACCTGATTTTGAGAGGCTTGAGCCAAGTCACTGATGGGTAGAGTCGAGGTATTGGATGCCATTACACCGTTGGATGCTAAATATTGCTCTGCTTCCTGAGTAACTTTGGCTTTGAGTTCCTGATTTTCAAATACTGCTTCAATAATCAGGTCACAACCTGCTAAATCTGCCATGCTCGCAGTAGCATGGATCAGAGCTAAAATCTGGTCACGTTTTTCGGCTGTTAAGCGGCCTTGAGCCACTTTTTTATCCAGTAACTTCTGGCTATACGCTTTGCCTTTTTCTGCAGCTTCGACCGAAATATCCTTCAGCACCACTTGAATGCCTTTGCTGGCAGTGACATAGGCAATACCTGCACCCATCATACCTGCACCCAAAACACCTACTTTAGTGGCTTTCCATGGCGCAAAGTCTTTAGGACGACTGGCACCTGATTTAATGGCATTCATGCCATGCCAGAATGTACCGATCATGTTCTTGGAAATCTGGCCGGTAGCGAGATAGGTGAAATAACGCGACTCAATTCTCAGTGCGGTATCAACATCAACCTGAGCGCCTTCAACCGCAGCGGATAAAATGGCTTCAGGAGCTGGATAGCAGCCCTTGGTTTTATCACGCAGCATCGCAGGAGCAATGGCCAGTATCTGTGCAACGGCAGGCGAAGAAGGAGAGCCTCCCGGAATTTTGTAACCTTTTAGATCGAAAGACTGTTGGGATTGCGGATGTTGTTTAATCCAGGCTATAGATTTATCTAGTAACTCATCCAGTGAGTCGGCTGTGTCATGTACCAGTCCCAAAGACTTGGCTTTTTCTACACCGAACTGTTTGCCTTCCATCAGCAAAGCTAAGGCATTTTGCAGGCCTAGCAGACGAACCATACGGACAATACCACCACCGCCTGGTAGTAAGCCTAAAGTGACTTCAGGTAAACCAAACTTGGTTTTGGCATCATTGAGGGCAATACGATGATGGGCACATAAAGCGATTTCCCAACCACCACCGAGTGCGGTGCCATTTAAAGCTGCCACCACAGGAATGCCACGCGTTTCGATATAGCGTAATTTGGATTTCATGTCTTCAATCATATTGAAGAATTCAGTGGCATGTTCAGGCGTCGCCTGAATCAGCTCATCCAGATCACCGCCAGCAAAGAATGTCTTTTTAGCTGATCGGAAAATAATTCCGGCGATCTGTTCATCTGCCTGTAACTGGGCAGCGACTTCTTCCAGAGCCGTGCGAAAGTCGGCATTCATGGTATTGGCGGACTGGTTTGGAGAATCAAAGGTCAGAATGACAATATGATCTTCAGTTTTTTGATATTGAATTGCGCTCATGCTGATCTCCTTATACCAACTCAATAATGGTTGCGATGCCCATACCACCACCCACACACAGGGCGGCCAGTCCACGTTTCTTACCTTGACGTTCCAGTTCATCCAGTAAAGTGCCTAGAATCATGGCACCGGTCGCACCGAGTGGATGTCCCATGGCAATGGCACCACCATTGACATTGACTTTGGCAGGATCAACCTTCATTTCATTGATAAAGCGCATCACCACAGCAGCGAAAGCTTCATTGACTTCAAACAGATCAATATCATCAATGGTGAGTCCGGCTTTGGCTAAAGCCTTACGTGCAGCCGGGGCGGGGCCAGTCAGCATAATGGTTGGATCGGCACCAACCAGCGCCGTTGCCAGTACTTTGGCGCGTGGCTTGAGATTTTGCTGTTGCACTGCCTGTTCGGAGGCAAGTAATACGATTGCTGCACCATCCACAATGCCTGAAGAATTACCCGCATGGTGTACATGGTTTACAGAGCCTACTTCCGGATATTTCTGTAGAGCGATGGCATCAAAGCCTATCTGGCCCATCGTTGCAAAACTTGGCTTTAATGCACTTAAGCCTTCTGCAGTTGTTGTCGGTTTAATGAATTCATCTTTGTCTAGAATCACGACGCCAGCTTTATCTTTCACTGGAATAATTGATTTATCAAAATAACCATTCGCTTGGGCTGCTGCCGTTTTCTTTTGTGATTGCTCGGCGAATTGATCTACATCTGCACGACTATAACCATCAATGGTCGCGATCAGGTCAGCCCCGATGCCTTGTGGAATAAAATCGCAAGCCATATTGGTTTCAGGATCTAAAGCCCACGGGCCGCCATCAGAACCCATCGGAACACGAGACATGGATTCAACGCCACCCGCAACGACCAGATCTTCCCAGCCTGAACGAACTTTTTGTGCTGCCAGATTTACAGCTTCCAGGCCCGAAGCACAGAAACGGTTGATCTGAACGCCAGCCACATCATTGTCCCAGCCTGCGGCAATTGCAGCAGTTTTGGCAATGTCTGCACCCTGATCACCGATTGGAGTCACACAGCCCAGCACAATATCATCCACCTGAGATGTATCCAGGTTATGGCGTTCTTTCAGTTCATTTAAGAGCGTAGTCAGTAAACTAATTGGTTTAACTTCATGTAATGATCCGTCTTTTTTTCCCTTTCCGCGTGGCGTGCGAATGGCATCAATAATATAGGCCTCGCTCATACAATATCCTTTTCTTGCTTTACTGAAATTGTTCTAATGCTTCGAGTGTAATGATTAAATCTTGAAGTGCAATGACGAGAACGAACCAGATCATTTGAGCAATTTGGTCAGTCTTAATGGATTAAAAAGCGGGCATAAAAAAGCCCAAGTCTGGAGCTTGGGCTAGGGGCTTGTAGCGCTTAATAAACGATACTTTTCAAGTATACAATTTTATAGCAAGGTTTTTAATGGTAACCGTGTAACTGACGGTATAGGCCTGGTGTTACCCCTGTCCATTTTTTGAAAGCACGGTGGAAAGTACTGGTTTCACTAAAGCCAACCTGTTGTGCAACATCTTCCAGAGTCAGATCTGGGTTAAGTAATAAGTGAATTGCAGCATCACGGCGCAGTGCATCTTTCACGCCCTGATAGCTCTTGCCTTCAGCAGCCAGACGGCGACGCAGGGTTTGCGGAGACAGGTAGAGCATCGATGCGACATCGTTCAAGGTCGGCATTTCTTCACCAATCTGGCTCTTTAATACATCACGGATCCGAGAAGTCAGCGAGTTGGTATTTTTAAATTTGACTAGAAGTTGAGCCGGAGCTGCTTTGAGGAATTCTTCCAGCGTTTCTTCATTCTGGCGAATTGGCAAATCCAGATAATCCGCTGCAAAGGTAATTTCAGTACGCGGCATATCGAACTGCATCACAGGTGCAAAGAACAGCGCATCGTATTCATCTGCATGCGCAGGGCGCGGGTAGCTGAAATGTACACGTTCCAGCGGCAGACGACGTTCAATTAACCACGATGCCAGACCATGCCAGATCATCAGCATACTTTCGGTAATAAAGTGTTCCGGATCCATCGAATTTGGAATCAGGGGAACCAGACGCGCTTCGTGCTTGTCACGTTCCAGGGTTACAGACCAGTCATCACCAAAGAGTTTGTAAAATTGTGAAGAAAGCTCGAGTGCATCGCCCAGCGTTTTGGCATGGATGATCAACTGGCACATAATCGCGAAAGTGCCCAGACGACGCGGCTGTTTGTCAAAACCGACATGTTCGTCCTGGGTTACCATCCAGAGCATCTTGATAAAACGGGTATATTGTTCAGGCGAAATACGGGCCTTCGGCTGATGCAGAAGCTCGGCTTCAATCCCAACGTGAGACAATAAAGTATCGACATCCATGCCCAGGCGCTTAACGCCGTATAAGGCTGCATTGACGAAATGGATACTGATCGTATCACGACTCATGTTTAATCCTTCAGTCTCTTTAATGTTCACTAATATTTGACCTAAATGACAAAAAATAAAAAATCAATGGCAATTTACAAGAATACAATTACCATTTTCTTACATGTTAAATTGCCGAAACTATCAAGGTAAATGGCTGAACATGACATTGTTTTTGGGCATTTATGTTCTTATGATGAGACAAAAAGCGATATAAATAGAGTAATAACTCCAATGTCATATGCATTAAAAGGTTTGAAAATATTAGATTTTTCTACATTATTACCCGGTCCTTTTGCCACATTATATCTTGCAGACATGGGTGCAGAAGTTGTACATATTGAATCACCCGCACGTCCTGATCTAGTGCGTTTAATGCCACCTTTTGCACATGGACAGTCCACAACGCATAATTATCTGAATCGAAACAAACATTCTGTCGCACTGGATTTAAAGAATCCCGAACATATTGAACAGATCAAATCCCGAATTGCAGATTATGACATTGTGGTCGAACAATTTCGCCCAGGTGTGATGCAACGGCTTGGCCTGGATTATCCAACACTCAGTGCGCTCAATCCACGCTTAATCTATTGCTCGATTACCGGTTATGGTCAGACCGGCCCTTATATAGATCGGGCTGGGCATGACATTAACTATTTGGCTTTATCTGGGATTGCTGGGCATAGTGGCCGGCTTGAAAGCGGACCACCGGCAATGGGAATCCAGATTGCTGATGTCGCGGGCGGCTCTATGCATGCGCTGGTTGCCATTCTGGCAGCGGTGATTGAGCGGCAGAGCAGTGGTCAGGGACAATATATTGATATTTCCATGACCGATTGCGCGGCGACATTAAATAATATGGCAGCTTCTGCCAGTCTGGCGGGTAATCAGCATCAGCAGATAGAATCAGGTTACTTAAATGGCGGTACCTTTTATGACTATTATCAGACTCAGGATGATCGCTATCTATCAATAGGCAGTCTGGAGCCTCAATTCATGCAAGGTCTGGCACAATTGCTGGATTTGCCGATTATTCTGGAAAAAGGTGCTTCTTTCGCACCTGAAGATCATACTTTAGTGAAACAGGCGATTCGCGATAAAATCAGTTCCCAACCTCTATCTCACTGGCAAGCCTTATTTTGTCAGGCAGATTTCTGTGTCGAACCTGTACTAAAGCTTGATGAAGCCCTACATTCTGAGCTGGCGCAACAACGTGAATGGGTGGTGCAGGTGCCAGTTAAAGCGGATCAGCGGGAGCAAACCGAAGCTCAACTGGCTTGCCCGATCAAGTTTTCAAGATCAACTATGCGATATCAATTTATTGGTCAGGCTTTAGGCGAAACCGAAGAGTGGTAATTGAGCGACCTTCTCATTTTAGTTTATGAAAAAAACTGCTAAAGATTTAAAAAATAAATCATTCACATTAAAAATCAGAGGAAGCTGATCTAAAGCTTTATATCATTGAAAGTTTGCTAGGCTTATCAATAAAATCGCTATGAAATATGTATAAAAAGCATTTTATTGATAGATTCAATGTCGTTATCCTTGCCGACGATATAATAGAAACTACTAGCTGTACGCCATGTATTTATATACTGATTTCGATCAGCAACTGATTAATGAACGTGTTGCACAGTTCCGTGACCAGACGGAACGTTATTTAGCGGGCAAATTGACGGAAGATGAATACCGTCCGCTCCGCCTTCAAAATGGTCTTTATGTACAACGTTATGCGCCAATGTTGCGTATTGCGGTACCTTATGGCCTGATGAATTCTAAACAACTTCGTAAAGTGGCTGATCTGGCGAAAGAGTATGATCGTGGCTATGCGCACGTTTCAACCCGTCAGAATATCCAGTTTAACTGGCCTGCACTAGAGAACGTGCCTGATATGCTGGCTGAACTGGCAACCGTGCAAATGCACGCGATCCAGACTTCAGGGAACTGTATCCGTAATACTACCACTGACCAGTATGCAGGTGTCGTGGCAGGTGAAATTGCAGATCCACGTCCAACTTGTGAATTGATCCGTCAATGGTCAACTTTCCACCCGGAATTTGCTTTCTTGCCACGTAAGTTCAAGATTGCGGTATCTGCGCTGGAAGAGATTGACCGTGCAGCAACTTCATTCCACGATATCGGTGTCTATATCGTGAAAAATGAAGCAGGCGAGATCGGCTATAAAATTAAAGTGGGTGGCGGCTTGGGCCGTACGCCAGTAATTGGCAGTTTTATTCGTGACTTCCTGCCACGTGAAGACCTGATTGCTTATCTTGAAGCGGTACTACGTGTGTATAACCTGCACGGCCGTCGCGACAACAAATACAAAGCACGTATCAAGATTCTGGTAAAAGCATTAACGCCAGAAGTTTTTGCTGAAAAAGTTGAAGCCGAATTTGTACATACTGTTAAGACATTAAAGATTGATGCTGAAACACTGGCGAAAATGGATGAAAACTTCACTCCATTTGACTACCAAGATTATGCGGATGAAGACTTCACTGAACTGTTTGCCCAGTATCCGAAGTTCAAGCAATGGTTCAATATCAATACCAATGCACATAAAGTAAAAGGTTACCGCATCGTAACGATTTCACTGAAACGTGCGGGTATTGCACCGGGTGATATGACCACTGAAGAGATGAACCTGATTGCAGATCTTGCAGACAAGTACACCTTCGGTGAACTGCGTACAACTCACGAGCAAAATATTGCGCTGGTAGATGTACCACAAAAAGACCTGTTCGAATTGTGGCAGACGCTGGATCAGCATAACCTGGCACGTGCGCATATCGGCTTCTTGACTGACATTATCTGCTGCCCAGGTGGTGACTTCTGTTCATTAGCAAATGCGAAATCCATTCCAATTTCTGAAGCAATTTCACGCCGTTTTGATGATCTGGATACTATTTACAACTTGGGTAAACTGGACCTGAACATTTCAGGTTGTATGAATGCCTGTGGTCATCATCACGTGGGTAACATCGGTATCCTGGGTGTAGATAAAAAAGGCGCTGAATTCTATCAAATCACTTTAGGTGGTAATGCAGATCATGATGCCTCTATTGGTGACATTCTTGGGCCATCATTTGCTGCAGAAGTGGTGCCAGATATTGTAGAAGAAATTCTGAATACTTATCTTGACTTGCGTCAGGATGGTGAAGAGTTTATCGATACTTATCGTCGTGTCGGCATTCAACCATTCAAGGAGCGCGCATATGCTTAATACCGCACTACAAGTGCTCTCTAAAGATGGCACAATTGCAGATAACACTTACCAGCTAATTGGTGAAGATGGTGTATTGCCACAGGGTGATGTAGTTCTGACTGTAGAGCAGTTAGACCAGATTGCCAATATTACTGGTAAAAAAGCATTGTACTTAACGGTTGATGCTTCACCTGAAACTAATGAATTTCCGCTTGAGCAACTTGATGCGATTTTTATTGAGTTTGCAGGTTTTAATGATGGCCGTGGTTATTCATTTGCTGCATTGCTTCGCCGTCAAGGTTTCCAGGGTGAGCTGCGTGCGACTGGTGATGTGTTCAAAGATGTCTTGAACTACATGAAGCGTTCTGGTTTCGATACTTTTGTCATTAAAGAAGGTAAAGATATTCAGGAAGCAGCTGCAGGCTTGGGTGATTTTACCAATCCGTACCAAGCTTCAACTGCCGTACCAACACCGAATTATCAAACTGGGGCTTAATTCGCCTTCAACTAAAAAGCCTCCATCTGGAGGCTTTTTAGTATTTAAACCTTAGGTTGCTCGTTCTTCAAGTAGGCAGTTAATCATCCATTGCACTCCGAATTGATCCGTAAAGGCACTATAAAGCGCACCCCAAAAGGTTTTTTCTAAAGGCATTTCGATTTGGCCATTCACCGATAAAGCTTCATAGAGTCGTTTGGCTTCATCCTGTTCATTGGCACTTAAAATAATCGCAATGTAGTGATTAGTACCTTTCCTAAGTGCTGGTGTGTCTTCAGTACAGAGCTTGTCATTGATATCCGAACCCATGAGCTCTGTGTATTCATTGATTGGAAGTGAGATATGCAAAATCAGACTTTTTTCTTCATCTGATAAATCAATTCCTTGCTGTCCAGGCGTATCTCCATAACGGGTTAGACTGGAAAATTCGCCACCAAATACCGAACGATAAAAGGTAAAGGCAGCTTCGGTCTCACCCTGGAAATTAAGGTAATGATTAAGTCGCATGTAGGATTCCTTTTCTTGTTCTGAATCCCTTTAATTTACGCCTTGAACTGAATTTGATTGATAAAGAAGCTTTATGAAAATGTAATTAAAAGAATTTAATTTATGGACAGATAATAAAAAAATGAAATATTTATAAAATAAAAAAGAAGGCTATAAAAGCCCTCTCTACTACTTGATTATAAAAGAATTAGATTAGTTCGATTGCGACCGCAGTTGCTTCACCACCGCCAATACATAGCGCAGCGATACCACGTTTACCGCCTGTACGTTTCAATGCATGAATCAAGGTCAAGATAATACGTGAACCTGTAGAACCAACCGGGTGACCGAGTGCACATGCACCACCGTTAATGTTGACTTTTTCAGGATCAAGCTTGAACTCATCCATTGGGCACATGGTGACCATGGCAAAGGCTTCGTTAATTTCCCAAAGGTCAACTTCCTCAGCTTTCCAACCAGTTTTATCCAGAACTTTCTGAATCGCACCCACTGGCGCAATCGTGAATTCAGATGGATGCTGGGAGTTTGAAGCATAGGCGATGATTTTAGCCAAAGGCGCTAAACCTTTAGCTGCTGCATTGTCGCCTGAAGTCAGTACAAGGGCAGAGGCACCATCTGAAATTGAGCTGGCATTTGCTGCAGTGATCGTCCCGTCTTTTGCAAAAGCAGTACGTAAAGTTGGAATCTTGTCAATATTGGCATTGAAAGGTTGCTCATCCTTATCAACGACCACATCACCTTTACGGGTGGAAACAGTGACTGGCACGATTTCATCAGCAAAGTAGCCTTCATTGACTGCAGTTTGAGCACGTTTCAGTGAACGGATTGCAAATTCATCCATCTGTTCACGTGTATAACCTTTGCTATTTGCCATATCTTGAGCAAATGAACCCATCAGGCGACCAGTTTCGGCATCTTCCAGGCCATCCAGGAACATATGGTCCTTGATTTCACCATGACCCATACGGAAACCGCCACGTGCTTTTGGCAATACGTATGGGGCATTGGTCATAGATTCCATCCCACCTGCAACTACATAAGTTGCAGAACCTGCCTTAATCATATCTGCCGCTTGCATGACTGCTTTCATGCCTGAACCACATAATTTGTTAATGGTGACGGCACCGGTAGAATCAGGCAGACCTGCTTTACGCATCGCTTGACGGGCAGGGCCTTGTTTTAAACCTGCCGGGAGTACACAACCCATAATGACTTCTTCAATATCGGTTGGCTGCAAGCCTGAACGAGCAATCGCTTCTTTGATGGTGATAGCACCAAGTTCAGGTGCAGTAACGCTAGCCAAGCTACCTTGAAAGCCGCCCATTGCCGTACGTGCACCATTGACAATTACGATGTCAGTCATTGTTATATCTCCCTATAAGTTTTGATCATTTTTTCTCGAACCTAAGCAGTATATTGAAAAAAGTACAGGATTAAAGTCCTAATCTGGATAAATCATAGACTCTAGGGTTTTATTAACAGGAGGCCAGATGTTCGATTCGGATATGTCCCATTTTATTCAAGACAATACGTTGCTGAGATGCAAGGTGAGTAGAACAATAATAAAAGCTGCCATTCGATCCAATAGGTAAAGCCGTTTGGGCCTGATAAGTTACGTTCGGCATACTTAAAGCACCTCGCCAACTCAAGTTACCGTATTTAAGATTAAGTTGTTCAATGTGTAAAATTTGTTCGTCATTGTCGACTTGACGATTACGGTTTTTATCAATAAATACCAGTAAATTTTTATTCCATTGGTTTGCTTGACAGGTTAATGAATCTTGACTGGGACAAATCACAATATTCTGGTGAAACACAGCTGCCTGGCTGCGTGCATAACGATTGGTTGCTGTAATTTTCATCGGAATATTTTTAGCTTCCTGCTTGGATAGATAATCATGAAAGTAAGGCAAGGCAATTGTGACCACAATTGCGATAAGGGCAATACAGATAATTAACTCAACAATAGTGAACGCTCTTGTTATCTTTTTATACATAGAGTTACCTGATTTATATATTATTTTTATTTGAAACATGCTATTAATTGTGCGTTTTTTATGCTTAATTGAGCGAGTAAGAAATGCCTTACTCAAAATTCAAAAAGGCGCTTAAAAATAAATTGGCAATGACAATAGGCGATTCACAACAAAAAATTGAGTAAAAAATTACTGAATTACAACGGAAATTGTAAGTAATTTTGTCAATAATTTACTTGATTAGATTAATCAAGCACTTGGAAAAATAATAAAGTGTTTGTATGATGCGCAGTGAATAGCTTAAAAATAACACTGGGGTAAAAAAGCCTATCTCAGAATGGCCTATTAGAAGGCTTGAGCTTGAACAACAATTGTTATCTCTGGAGGATAAATCCATGAAAATGAGTCGTATTGCTTTAGCAATGCTTGTAGCTGCTCCTTTTGCTGCTGCAAACGCAGGCGTAACTGTTACTCCATTAATGTTAGGTTATACTTGGCAAGACACCCAACACAACAATAGCGGTGACGATGGCGAACTAACAACTTCTGGTGAAATGGAAGATGATCTATTTGTTGGTGCTGCAATTGGTGTTGAATTAACTCCATGGTTAGGTTTTGAAGCTGAATATAGCCAGGTTAAAGGCGATATGCGAGATCTACCAGGTGCTGAATACAAAGGTCAGAACATCGCAGGTAACTTCTATGCAACTTCTGATGTGTTCACTGGCAACTATGACAGCAAAATCAAACCATATGCATTGTTAGGTGCTGGTCACTACAAATATGAGTTTGACGGTGCTTCAGAAACTGCTTTAGGTCGTACTGGTCGTGGTTTTGAAGAAGAAGGTACACTAGGTAATGCTGGTATCGGTGCATTCTGGCACATCAACGATGCTTTAGCGCTACGTACTGAAGCTCGTGGTACTTACCACTTTGACGAAAAATTCTGGAACTATACAGCACTTGCTGGTCTTAACGTAGTTCTAGGTGGCCGCTTGAAACCAGCTGCTGACGTTGTAGAAGTTGCTCCAGTTGAGCCAGTAGCTCCAGTAGCTCCAGCTCCACAAGAGTTGACTGAAGACCTGAACATGGAACTTCGCGTGTTCTTTGATACGAATAAATCAAATATCAAAGACCAATACAAGCCAGAAATTGCGAAAGTTGCTGAGAAGCTAGTTGAATATCCAAACGCAACTGCTCGTATTGAAGGTCACACAGACAGCACTGGTCCACGTGCATTGAACGAACGTTTATCTCTAGCTCGTGCTAACTCTGTTAAATCTGCACTTGTTAACGAATACAACGTAGATGCATCTCGTTTGTCTACTCAAGGTTTCGCTTGGGATCAACCGATTGCTGACAACAACACTAAAGAAGGTCGTGCTATGAACCGTCGTGTATTCGCGACAATCACTGGTAGCCGTACTGTTCTAGCTGAACAACCAGTTGCAAACCAACCAGCTGCTCAATAATTCGCTATTGAACACTGATTAAAAAAAGCGACTCTTTGAGTCGCTTTTTTTATGGCTGTTTTTTGCATACACTTGCTGCTCGAAACTGATTTTGAGTTAAAGCATGAGCATAGAACTCCCTCAAGACTTACAAAGTCTGGAAGCTAATAGTGGTATTTATGCGATCTGGATGATTTTTCATCATTATGGAATAGATCTGCATATTCCTGATCTGGTGCAATTGACACAGTATAATGATGAGATGGGAGCTTCAAGTATTGCGCTAGCCGTTGCACTTAAAACACTAGGGCTTGATGTTGAGTTTTTTACAGAAACTGATCCCGATAAACAGCCGCTTGAAATCCAGTTTTATCAAAAAGCACAAGAACTCAAAGTGGATGTTCAGGAATATCCACTTTCTTATACAGATATTCAAAAATTAGTGGATAAAGGCCGTTTTGTAATTGTGTTCTACGACACGCTTGAAGGGGTGGGGAACCATTCATTGATTTATGAAATCAATGAAAAAGAGATCAGCTTCTTTGATAGTTTTGATGCTATGCCTAAAGAAGTCTTCGAACAGCAGCGTCGAGTAGAAGGTATTTGTCAGCAAGTCATCGTGATTGATGACCGTAATTTTGTCATGCGTCATAGCTGATTTCAGAATATAAAAAAGCAGCTACTTGAGCTGCTTTTTTAATAAGGGTGAGATATTAGTCTTTTTCAATATTCATCGGTCGAACATCCATCTCCTGATAAGAAACCAGTTTGGTTTTATATTTCCATTTATAACCTAGCCAAATCACCAAGAATAATAAAATACCGATATAAGTAGAAAGGACAGCCAACCACTCACCATCTAGGACAGCTTGATAATTCTGACCTAATACGACAATTGAACAAAGAATGAAGGCAAACCAAGGTGCGAACGGGAAGAATTTAGCTCTATAGGCCAGACCTTCTAGTTGATAGCCTTGAGCTAAATAACCTTTGCGGAAGCGATAATGTGAGATCGCAATCCCGAGCCAGACTATGAAGCCACACATACCTGACATATTCAGCAACCAGTTAAAAACTTCCTGCTCACCGAAGAATGTGGTCAAGAAACATAGTGCCGCAATTGCCGTTGTCGCATACAGGGCATTCATCGGTACACCGCGTGGATCCAGATGGGCAAACAGCTTAGGCGCACTGCCTTTACGCGCCATATCGAACAGCATACGGGTAGAAGAATACATACCTGAGTTACCCGCAGAGAGAATCGCAGTCAGAATTACTGCATTCATCATACTGGCTGCAAAAGCTAAACCTGCTTTTTCATACAATAAAGTGAATGGAGAAAGGGCAACATCTTCTGTTGCAGCTGCCTGTAATAGACGCGGATCATTATAGGCAACCAATGTGCCGATAATGAAAATACACACGATATAGAACAGCAGGATTCGCCAGAAGATCTGCTTGATTGCGACTGGAATGGTTTTTTGCGGATCTTTAGATTCACCAGCGGCTACACCAACCATCTCGGTTCCCTGGAACGAGAATCCGGCAATCATGGCAACACCAATCAAGGCCTGGAAACCACCAACAAAAGGCGCTTCACCCACGCTCCAGTTTGCAAATGCTGAAGCACCCGGTGTGAGCATGATCTTAGCAATCATCCAGATCCCGATGATGATAAACGCAATAATCGCCAGTACTTTCACCAATGAGAAAAAGAATTCTGACTCACCAAAACCTTTTACTGTGAGAGCGTTAATCCCAAAGATCACAGCGAGGAAGATCGCACTCCAGTAAAAGCCCGGAATATCAGGGAACCAGAATTTCATAATGAACTGTACGGCAACCAGTTCAAAGGCAACGGTAATCGCCCAGTTGTACCAGTAGTTCCAGCCTAAAGCGAAACCAAAGCCACCTTCGACATATTTGGTACCGTAGGTAAAAAATGCGCCCGAAGTAGGATTATGAGTCGCAAGTTCTCCAAGGCTGGTCATCAAGAAATAAATCATTACGCCAATCAAGGCATAGGCGAGGAGTGCGCCCCCCGGGCCTGCGCTGGCAATGGTCGCACCTGAGGCCAGGAATAAACCTGTACCAATAGATCCGCCAATCGCGATCATATTGAGATGACGAGCACCAAGCTTACGCTGCAGCTGCACGCTATTCTGAGTTTCGCTCATCATGATTCCTTAGCATTTTTTTGAGTGCTGGCGAAGAGCACTTTAAAACCTTGTTGATCAGTTTTGACTGTACATTGGCCAAAACTTTGTTCAATTAAAATTGGATAATTTAAGAAGCGGTTTGCCACAATCCACAATTCACCACTAGACTTAAGATGACGACGCGAAGTCTTGCATAAAGTTTCACTGGCTGCATAGTTGGTCTGGATTCCCTGATGGAAAGGAGGATTGCTGACAATGGCATGTAAAAAGAGCGGTGCATCTTCAATGCCTGACACAGCTTTAATTTCCAGCTGCTGAGGACTGAGCTGATTTTTCTCAAATGTCATTTGAGTAGAAGCCAAGGCAAAGGCATCTACGTCCAGAGCAAAAATACGGTTCTCAGGATTCAGTTTGGCTAAATAAGCACTGATCACACCTGCGCCACAGCCAAAGTCGGCAATCTTGCCTGAAGTCACTTGAGATAAATAGGGTAAGAACACCGCTGTTCCTACATCCAGATGATCCTGACTGAATACACCTGGAAGTGCACAAATCTGCAAATCACCTTTTGGTGTCGCCACTGTATAGGTCTGTGCCCAATCTGCCAACGCTTTTGCTTCGACCGTGTAGTCTAGAGTCAATTGCCACAATTGGCAATGTCGTGCGCTGTCGAGCTTGATGAGTTTACCATAAGCCTGTAGCTGCTTTGCTGCACGCTCTACACCACCTTTCTTTTCACCCACCAGGAAGACACTGCTGCCTTGTTTTAATCGGGCTGCAATATTGTGAATCAGATAATTCAATAATTCTTTTGATTTAGGTACGAAAATAACTGCCTGATCAAATTCTTGATCAGGAAATTCTACACCGAAATGAACCTGGGCCTGCTGTGACTGGAAATATTGAAAATCATTATAATTCCATGTCCAAACAAAGGGCTGGATAGATTCACCACATTCAGCAAGAAGCTCATCGGTCGGGGCATTCACCAGCAATACGCGACCAGACAAATAATCATATTGTCTTAATAAAACTGCGCTTTTAGGATCCATAGATCTCTCTCCAATAGAAAAAACACTGTCCGAGTCCAACTCAGACAGTGTTCTTTGGACATGAAATTACTTTTTTACTTCAGGAAGTACAATATTCAATATGAGGGCTGCAATACCGCCTGTCGCAACACCTGAGCTAAAGATGTTACGGAATAATTCGGGAAGATGTTCCAGAATCTGAGGCACCTGCGCAACCCCTAAGCCAAGTGCAAGCGAAATTGCAATGATCAGCAGGGCACGACGGTCCAAGTGAATACCAGACAGGATATTAATCCCAGATGCAGCGACTGCACCGAACATCACCATCACTGCGCCACCAAGCACAGCCTGAGGAACGGCCTGAATCACACCGGCCACTGCTGGAAGTAGACCTAGAATCACAAGGAGTGCTGCGATCCAGATACCGACATAACGGCTAGCTACACCAGTCAATTGAATCACACCATTATTTTGTGCGAAAACTGAACTTGGGAATGTATTGAATAAACCTGCAAGAAGGGAGTTAGCACCATTCACTAACACACCACCTTTAATGCGATTCATCCAGGTTTGACCATCCACTGGCTGATTCGATAATTTTGATGTTGCGGTAATATCACCAATCGCTTCTAATGAAGTCACCAAGTAAATGAATGCCATTGGAATGAATAAGCTCCATGAGAAGCTTAAACCAAAATGCATTGGAGTTGGGATTTGAACCAGAGGTGCATCTTTTAAACCGTCAAAGTTGAGATGACCCATAAAGCCGGCAAGGATATAACCCACAACCAGTGCAATCAGAATTGCTGAGCTTTTTACCCAAGTGATGCGTACACGGTTCAGTAAAATAATTAATGCCAGAACGGTACATGACATGATCAGGTTATCTGCATTGGCGAAAGTTTTGTCGCCCATGGCTTGATAACCACCACCCATGCTGATCAGACCTTCTTTAATCAAGGTTAAACCAATCAATAGAACTACAATACCCGTTACTAGTGGAGTAATGAGTTTCTTCACCCACGGTAAAATGCGTGACACGCCCATTTCAATAAATGAACCTGCAATCACTACACCAAAGATCGAAGCCATCACCGCTTCTACCGGTGTGCCTGCAGCGACCATCGCTGAACCGATCCCGATGATCGGGCCAATAAAGTTAAAACTTGTACCCTGAACAATCAGCAAGCCTGCACCAAAGGGACCTACTTTCTTGGATTGTAAGAAAGTCGCAATCCCCGAAATCACCAAAGACATGGATAAGATCATGTTGGTGTCTTCTTTGGAGACTCCCAGCGCCAGACAAATGAGCAGGCCAGGGGTCACAATTGGGACAATAATGGCCAATAGATGCTGGAATGCGGCTAAAAATGCGATAAACGGTTTAGGACGATCTTCAAGGCCGTAGACAAGGTCAAGTTGATCTTTAGAAGGAGGAGATTGATTAAAATCAGACATGTGTCAATGCAAATTAAGGCTGGGTGGCGCTATTCTAATCGAGTTACACGTCATTACAAAAGTAATTGGAAAAAAATTGACGCTCTCTACAAACAGTCACTGTCAAAAGTTTGTATTTTTCTGTATAATTTGCCCTCAAATTTAAAACGTATCGAATTTACATGTCAGATATTAAAACTCTCCGTAACATTGCCATTATCGCGCACGTCGACCATGGTAAAACCACTCTTGTAGACAAACTTTTGCAACAATCAGGTGCTCTCGGTGATCGCGCGGGTGAGATCGAGCGTGTCATGGATTCGAATGCGTTAGAATCTGAACGTGGTATTACCATTCTTGCAAAAAACACTGCAATCAAGTGGTTAGATAAACGTACAGATACAGAATACCGTATTAACATCGTGGACACCCCGGGACACGCCGACTTCGGTGGTGAAGTTGAACGTGTAATGTCGATGGTTGACTGCGTACTGCTTCTTGTAGACTCACAAGAAGGTCCTATGCCACAAACTCGTTTCGTAACGCAAAAAGCGTTCGCGCGTGGTTTGAAACCAATCGTAATTATCAATAAAGTTGATAAACCAAGTGCGCGTCCAGACTGGGTAATCGATCAAGTATTCGATTTGTTCGACAACCTTGGCGGTACTGACGAACAGTTAGACTTCCCAGTAGTTTATGCTTCTGGTCTTCGTGGTGTTGCTGGTCCTTCTCCAGAAGAACTTGCTGATGACATGACTCCATTGTTCCAAACAATCGTAGACATCGTTGAGCCACCAGCAGTTGACGTTGACGGTCCATTCCAGATGCAAATTTCATCTTTGGACTATAACAGCTTCGTAGGTGTAATCGGTGTTGGTCGTATCCAGCGCGGTTCAGTGAAATTAAACACTCCTGTGACTGTTATCGACAAAGAAGGCAAAACCCGTAACGGCCGTATCTTGAAAATCATGGGTTACCATGGTCTAGAACGTGTTGACATTGAAGAAGCTTCTGCAGGTGATATCGTTTGTGTAACTGGTATCGATGCACTGAACATTTCAGATACAATCTGTGATCCTAAAAATGTTGAAGCGCTTCCAGCACTTTCTGTAGATGAACCTACAGTGTCTATGACTTTCCAGGTGAACAACTCCCCGTTCGCTGGTAAAGAAGGTAAATTCGTAACTTCACGTAATATCCGTGAGCGTCTTGACCGAGAATTGATCCACAACGTAGCACTTCGTGTTGAAGATACTGACAGTCCTGACCGTTTCAAAGTATCTGGTCGTGGTGAGCTTCATCTTTCTGTACTGATCGAAAACATGCGTCGTGAAGGCTTCGAGCTTGGTGTATCACGTCCGCAAGTGATCATGAAAGAAATCGACGGTCAAATGCAAGAACCGTACGAAAACGTAACGTTTGACGTTGAAGAACAGCACCAAGGTTCTGTAATGGAACAAATGGGTCACCGTAAAGGCGAAATGACCAATATGGAAGTTGACGGTAAAGGCCGTATCCGTATTGAAGCAACTGTTCCTTCACGTGGCTTGATCGGTTTCCGTTCTGAATTCATGACCATGACTTCTGGTACTGGTATCATGACTTCAAGCTTCTCGCACTACGGTCCTGCTAAACAAGGTACTGTTGCGAAACGTCAAAACGGTGTACTGATTTCTATGGTTCAAGGTACTTGTTTGGGCTATGCACTGTTCACACTTCAAGACCGTGGTCGACTGTTTGCTAAACCACAGTTAGAAGTTTATGAAGGTATGATCGTAGGTATCAACTCACGTTCTGACGACATGGTGGTTAACCCGACTAAAGCGAAACAGTTAACTAACGTACGTGCGTCTGGTACTGATGAAGCATTGACTCTTGTTCCAAACCTTGAATACACGCTAGAACAAGCGCTTGAATTCATTGAAGATGACGAGCTAGTTGAAGTAACACCTAAGTCAATCCGTATCCGTAAGCGTTACCTGACTGAAAACGAACGTAAACGTAACCGTTCTAAATAAGATCGGTCACTCGCACGAAAAAAGCCGCTGAATCAGTTCAGCGGCTTTTTTATTGGGAAGAAATTACATACACTTAATAAATTAGTTTTAAATAGAAATCCCTAACTAATGTATAATCCATCACAAAATTGCATAAAAATACTGGTGACTTTATGAGCATTATTCAAGAATTTAAAGAATTTGCGGTAAAAGGCAATGTCATGGATCTCGCAGTGGGTGTGATCATTGGCGGTGCTTTCGGTAAAATTATCGATTCTATGGTGAAAGACATCATCATGCCTGTCGTGAGTTGGATCTTGGGTGGTGATGTTGATTACTCTAACTGGTTTGTCGTATTAGGTGATAATCCAAATAATGTGACCAATCTGGCTGAGGCACAGGCGGCAGGTCTAAATGTCTTTGCTTATGGTAATTTCCTGACCATTCTCATTAATTTCCTGTTATTGGCATGGGTAGTGTTCTGGTTGGTGAAACTGATGAACAAACTACGCCGTAAACAAGAAGCAGAACCAGAGCCAGAAGCTACTCCGGAAGATATTGCATTATTACGTGAAATCCGTGACGAGCTAAAAAAACGTCCTGAAGCTTAAGCTTTTCGAGTAAATAAAAAACGGCGCTGAGTGCGCCGTTTTTTATTGAATCCCTCCTTGCGAAGCAGTGCTTCTCACCTTTTTCAAAGGAGGACTCCTCCCTTTCTTAAATGGAGGTTGGGAGGGATTTATAAAATTAAAAATCCATCCGAAACTTGATTTCTACCAGATGAAAACCAAACTGACTTTTGACTGGGCCATGTAGAACATGTTCTGCAGCAGTAAAAACCAGTTTATCAATCACTGGAACGAGTTGGCCTTTTTTTACTTCACCGAGTTCACCACCACGTTTGGCAGAGTTACAGGTCGAATATTGTTTGGCAATTTTGGAAAAATCTGCACCTGCCAGAATCTTTTTCTTAAGCTGTTCGGCAGTATCTTTATCCTTAACCAGAATATGACGGACAATCGCGGTCTTCATGATTTCTTACCTCGTACAGCAACCATACGCTTAGGTGAAAGCTTGACCTTTTTTAGCGGCTGGCATTCAGGACAGTAGACAGATGCACGTTGTCCTAACTTGATATTTTCTAGTGTCGTTTCGCAGTTCACGCACATTTCTCCTGCACGGCCATAAGCCAGCAGCGTCTGCTGAAAATAGCCATTTTCTCCCATGGCATTGGTATAGTCGCGTAAAGTAGAACCACCTAAGTCAATCGCCTGTTTCAAAATACGCTTAATCTCAACGATCAGTTTTTCAATCTGCTCAAAACTTAATGTAGACGCAGGTTGTGCTGGATGAATGCCCATATTGAATAGACTTTCAGTCGCATAAATATTGCCTACACCAACCACGACATGGTTATCCATAATTGCAACTTTGGTGCCAACATTTTTATTTTTTAGTTTTTCAAATAGATACTCGGCATTAAAAGCCTCACTTAATGGCTCAGGTCCAAGCGTATCGATCAGTTTGCTTTGAGATTGAGCATCTAACCAGAGAATACAGCCGAAACGGCGCGGGTCATGGTAACGCAGCTGGATCTCTTCAAATTGAATAATCAGATGATCATGCTTGCGCAACTCTTCGTTGGCTTCACATAAACGAAAGCTGCCTGACATACCCAGATGCCAGAGCATTGTATCCTGTTCAAATTGCGCCAGAATATATTTGGAACGACGCGTAAGCTGTAGCAGGCGCTGTCCTTGCAGACGCGCAAGATCATCAGGAATCGGCCAACGTAAATTAGGCTGACGCACTTCAACTTTTAGCACTTGCTGATTAAGAAGGGGAAGGAGGCTGGTTTTGGTGGTTTCAACTTCGGGTAATTCAGGCATAACACTTAGCAGCTAATATCATGAGGCTAATATTGGGCGTTTTAAGTCTGAATGCAAGTCCTGTTTGAATAGAAGTTATAAGCAGGGCATTCAAAAATATTTTAACAATTGGTTAAAAAAGGAACTTTAATATTGAGATGGTTTTAGATCCAAATAATAAAAACAGGAAATATATTGGTTGATTTTTAGTATTTAACTTACTGAAAAATATAAAATATGTAAATTTATTGTTATATAAAATATCTTTTCTTATAACTTAAAGTTTTACTAATAATAAAAAAAATGCTGAGTTTTTAAGTGAAAAGTTATGTAACGTTCTGTATCAAGTCATACAGGGCATGCATCAGGCTGCCTTTACTCTCTCCATATATTTAGGTTTTATATGAAAAAGTTAAGTCTAGCTTTATTACTATTGATGGCAGCCATGACCTCTGCGCAGGCTGAGTCTGCATTTGATTCTCAAGGGCAGTACCTGTTAGGCGACTGGAATGGAAAACGTACTGAACTTGCTCAACAAGGCATCAAGTTTGAAGCAAACTTGCTGACAGATACAGCGTATTTAGCTGATGGCGGACGTAATGAAGGAGCTGATCCTTTAACTTCAGCACAGTTATGGTTAGGTACACAGTTAGACATGGAAAAACTGGCTGGCTGGGATGGCGTAACTGTTCGTGCAGTTGCGACTGCGCGTCAGGGACAAAGTACATCGGTACGTGATTTACAAGGTGATGCAGCTCAATGGGCCAATGTTCAAGGAACATTTGGTCGTGGTAATCAGGACAGCCGTTTAACCGAACTTTCAATTGAAAAGAACTATGAGGAACAAGGCCTGAGTATTAAAGCTGGTCGTCTGGGTCTGGGTATGGACTTTAACGTGATGGCTTGTGATTTTGCCAGTACAGCATTTTGTGCTGCACAGATGGGCAAATGGCAAGGCAATATCTGGATGAATACCCCAGTCGCACAATGGGGTGCACGTGTAAAACAGCAGCTAAACCCTGACGTTGCTGTACAAGTCGGTGTTTATGAATTTAATCCAGATAACGGCAATGGTGCTAAAGAAGGTCAGGGCTGGAGTCTGGATACCGACAATGCTGATGGCGTGACGATTCCTGCAGAAGTAATCTGGACACCAAAATCATTAGTAAATGGTTTGCCTGGCAGCTATCGTGTAGGCGGTATGTATAACACTGCTGATGATGTTGCCAACCAGAAAGATGTTGCTACAGGTGAAGGAGAAAACCGTACCTTTGCAGGCTGGTTAGCCGTAGAACAGCAGTTGACTTCAACGGGTAATGGCCGTCAGGGTTTACACTCATTCGCTAACTTTACTTGGCATGATCGTGATACCAATAAAGTGGATAATTCACAACAGTTGGGTCTGAAATATATTGGTCTGGTGGATAGCCAGCCAAATGATATTTTGGGTTTAGCGGTTAACCGCGTACATGTAAATGACCGCTTTGCAGATTCACGTCCAGTATATGATGCGAGTGCCGAATACAATATCGAACTCAACTACAGCTATAACGCAACAAAATGGCTGATGCTACGCCCAAACCTGCAATACGTTATAAATCCGGGGTCTAGCAACCAGGTGGATAATGCATTGGTGTTAGGTTTGACTACACGAGTGATCTTCTAAAAAGAATTTAATCACGTTATAAATAAACAGGCTCATCAGAGCCTGTTTTTTATTTTTTAGTAAAAAGTTCTGAAAAGCCACTTCACAAAAAGAGGGAATACCGCGTGTCACTACTATTTCAGTCAGTTCAGTTTGGATCATTGCAACTTAAAAATAAAATTGTGATTGCCCCGATGTGTCAGTACTCTGCAAGCGAACAAGGTGAAATCACTTACTGGCATGAACAACAATGGGCCAATTATGCCTTATCCGGTGCAGGTCTTTGCATTGTGGAAGCCACCGCTGTACAGCCTGAAGGGCGTATCAGTTATGCCGATTTAGGGCTTTGGAATGACCAGCAGGCCAGTCAGATCAAAACCTTATTGCAAAAGGTCAAGTCAATTTCTCCTATGCCTTTTGCCATACAGCTTGCACATGCAGGCCGTAAAGCTTCTACAGATAAACCTTGGGGTGGCAAAGGGCAGTTCGCCCCAGATCATGCACTCGGTTGGCAAACTGTCTCTGCCAGTGATATTCCTTTCCAGGCTCATGAACATCCACCTAAGTCTTTAAGTATTGATGAAATCCAGCAAGTGATTCAGGATTTTGCTGCCAGTGCAAAGCGAGCGGTTGAAGCAGGCTTTGAACTGATTGAACTACATGCAGCACATGGTTATTTGCTGCATCAGTTTATGTCACCGTTATCGAACCATCGTCAGGATCAATATGGTGGTTCGTTTGAAAACCGTATTCGTCTTACGCTTGAAGTATTTGAAGCAATTAAAGCTGCAGTACCAGAAGGTTTTCCAATTGGTGTTCGTATCTCAGCAACGGACTGGATGGATGGCGTAGAAAGTTGGGATGTAGAATCTTCAGTTGAACTATCCAAAGCTCTGGAGAAACTGGGTGCAGTCTATATTCATGTGTCGAGTGCAGGTTTACATGTCGACCAGAAAATTGATGTGCATCCAAATTATCAGGTCCCTTTTGCTGAAGCGATTAAAAAGGACGTAAATATTCCAGTCATTGCAGTGGGTCTGATTACCGATGCACAGCAGGCAGAAGGCATACTGGAGTATAAACAGGCTGATGCGATCGCGATTGCACGTGCCTTGCTTTATGATCCACGCTGGCCTTGGCATGCTGCAGTAACGCTGGATGAAAAAATAGCAATTTCTCCACAATATTTACGTTCTGCACCGCATGGCTTAAATCAGTTGTTTGAATCGTTTTAAGGCCATTTTTTCTTAGAAAGGCTTATAATAACGCATCTCAAACAACAGGACATTTCATATGATTATTGCGGTAATTGTGCCTATATTTTTATTATTGGCACTAGGTTACCTGAGTGTGAAATGTCAAATTCTAAAAAAAGAACAGGTTGAAATGGTAGGGGCCTTTGTCATCAAAGTGGCCTTACCGTTACTGTTCTTTCAGTTTCTAGCCTCTAAAGATCTGCATGAAATCTGGTATTTTGAATACTTTGTGATCTATACCTCTGTCACTTTATTACTTTATGGTTTCAGCTTCTGGCTGATGCGCCGTCAGTTCAAGAATACCTCTTCGCATAGTGCTGTTCTGTCCTTGGGCGCAGCGATGTCCAATACCGGATTGATTGGTACAGCAGTACTCACTTTATTGGTGGGACAGCATGCGATGACCTATACCTCATTGGTGGTCATTATTGAAAGCATGATTCTGATTCCGATGGTCTTAATCTTGGCTGCACTCGGTACCCAACATCAAGCCAATCTGGGGAGTCTTGTGAAAAGTACTATTCTGATGCTATTCAAAAACCCTTTATTTATGAGGGTGATGCTGGGTATGGCCTGTGCGATTTTTGAAATTCGCCTGCCAATTTATCTGGATCAGGTCTTTGCCATGATTGGACAGACTGCCTCACCTTTGGCGCTGTTCGCGATTGGTGGCGGAATCGTGGGCATGAGTCTGAAATATGTGAATCTGCAAAGCTTCTATTTGGTATTTTCCAGCAATATCCTGATGTATCTGGGCCTGAGTCGATTGACTCATTTAAGTCAGGAAATGATCTATGCGGGTACCTTGATCTCAGCCCTACCTATGCCAACGATTTTTGGTATGTTAGGGCAGGCGTACGGCCTCAATGAGCGGACTCTAACGCCATTATTAATGAGTACCCTTGCAGGTTTTGTGGTTGCCAGTGGACTTATTACTTTGTGGTGGAGTTAACCAAGCTGGCTTATAAATCTATAGCCCATAAAAAAGCTCCAACAGGAGCTTTTTTATTTTGATAAAATTTGATTAACTTTTTTTGGCAGGTGCTTTTTTCTGCTCGGCAATCATTTTATCCACTGCTGCTAGAGATTCTCTGGCCTTAGGAATATTTTCCTGTGCTAGGGCTGCAAAGATCTTTTTAGCTTCAGTCAGGTTTTGCGGAACAATACTACCGTTGGCAAACATATTGCCAATCGCCATCAGGGCAGGGATATAGCCTTTTTTCGCCAGATCCTGAATACTGCTCAAGCCTTGCTGGATCGGCTTTTCATTCTTGGTTTTAAAGCCGTTGCTGATGTCATATAAGGCTTTGGCATGAATGGCCGGCATATTACCCTTACTAATAAGAGGCTGTAATTTTTTCAAAGCCTGCTGGTCAGAAGCTGTTGTTCCTTCAGCAAATAAAAGTATAGCCAGATCTACCGTCGCTTCATCGAAATTGGCTGCCGATGCGCGTTCTAGGTATTGCTTGGCTTTGCCCAAATCCTGCTTAAGACCTAAAGTGCCACCGGTATAATTCTTGCCCAGTACATAGTTGGCCACTGGATAACCTTTGCTGGCGGCCTGTTCATATAGCTGAATAGCCTTTTTTTCATCCTTAGCAGTGCCTTGGCCGGTTTGCGTTAAATAGCCTAAGTTATATATGGCTTGTGCATTTCCCTGGCTGGCCAATTTGCTTAAAGCATCGTAGGCACTCTTGAAATTCTTGGCATTCACCATCTCTTCAATTTTGGCAAATTGAGGATCAACTGGGGCATTTGAAGTGGTTGCGAGGGCAAATTGGCTGGACACTGCAAGAATTGCAGCAAGTACTAATTTTTTCATTGTTCCGATAACCTTAATTTTTCTAACACCTGATTCCATGGTGCGATTTTTGTCGTTTTCATCTACATCATAAGACGATTTCAGGCTTTGTAAATACTGAATATGTGACTAATTACAAATTATTTGAGAATCATATAGGATATAAATCAATAAAAGCGTGCTCGGGTTAAGGTGTGTTTTATTTAGTCAATCTTTGTCTATTTAATTGTTTAGCCTAATAAAAATAAAAAAAGCCAGAATTGAATTCTGGCTTTTGCATCAAGAGAACAGTTAGTTATTGTGGACGTGCCACATCACCACTTAAAGCTTCAGGTAATTCCAGAACTTGTACGTCTAGCTCAGCTAATGCTTCAGGTTTGGCAACCACTAAAGCCTGATAACCCTGATCTGTACCAATACTATTGACCACTTCGATGTCATTGTGCAGCTTGGTCGCAACAGCAGGTGCTTCACCTGTACCTTGAATCAAATGCAACCAGTGTTTTGGCTTAGCTTTAAACCATAAACGTGCAATCACTTCCTGACCCAGATAACAGCCTTTGTCATAGTGAATGCCTTCACGTTGATGCAGACGCAATTCCTGTGGCTGGAACAGGGTCGCAGTAGCTGCCTGAATCCAGGCCTGACCTGAGGTAATGGCTTGCTGTTGCCAAAGGATAATATCCGTTTCAGTTTCAAAAAAATCAGTCTGGATATCATTGATAACTGGATAAACCGGGCCAACCTGTTCCAGTTTCATTTTTGAAAAAGCGCCAAACTTTTTAATATGGCTGGCCAGTTCTGCTGCCTGATCTTCAGGGCTGACAATTTCAAAGCTTTGCGGATTAATTTTTTTCAACCAGATACCAAACTGGATACGTCCTTTCAAGCTACAGATCGCTGTATAGCGAGTCAGGTTTTCAGCCAGTGTTTCGACATTTAAAGTGACTTGACCCTGAAGGAATTTTTGCGCATCTACTCCATTCAGCGTAAATAAGGTAAAAGCAGGAGATGTTGCCATGATCAGCCTCAGTTTGAATACTCAAAATCAATCAAGCTATTGTGCAGCAAGCATTTAATAGAGGCAAACAAAAAAGCCAACAATCGGGATCGTTGGCCTTTTCAGGAGTGTCTAATTAGTGATGATGAGACGAGGTTGGGAGAGGTGAATCACAAGGGAATTTGCCTCCACAGACCCGCACCGTTTCCATCATGCCCTGATCTTCATGATCTTCATGATCGAGGATATGACAGTGCTGTACAAAATCACCTTCAAATTTCTTGTAATAACTTCGAAGAATAAATTTATAGTTCGCCTTGATAAACAGGGTATCCTTGAATTGTCCTTTCATACCACGATATTGCACATCATCTGTATCATTATCATCAGGCGCTAATTCACTCACATCAACTTCTTTGGATTCACCATTAGGGCCAGTGACAGTTTTTAAGATTTTAACAATCTGGAATGGATTAACATGAATATGGAAAGGATGGCCACCAAAAGCTTCGGTCGTCAGTTCCCATTCATCCGTCTGTCCAATTTGTAACTGACGCACATATTCACGATCTGGATCTTTGGCGTGTGTCCGACCGACTGATCCTTCGCCATCAAATGCATCTCCAAAACTGAGTAAGTCACCATTTTCTTTATGGCGGAAGCCAAATTTAAGGCCATTTGCGAAAGCCAGTTCAAATTTACTGTACTGTTTCGGTCTGGAAGCAACCAGCTTGTCAATTGCTGGAGTCATCAATGATGGATGATCAGTAAAGGCAGTAAGATCAAGCTTGGATAACTGAGTCTGAATCTCTTTGCTTAAACCAATTTTTTTGCACGCTCTTGCAGGAACTGTGCAGGAGTCTGAGCTTTTGTTTTGCTTGCCTGTACATTGACCCATCCCAGTAGCTGGGCATTGAAAGGATGGTTCGGGGCAAGTTGAGGGGTAATTTGACCCGTTGGGATCGGTGCATTCACTTCATCCTCAATATTTAATTTGGAGTCATAAATGCAGTATTTGTTGGTGGTTGGGAAGGTGACCATTGCATCATGACGATAACCAGGCTGGAACACAGACAGTGTTCTGCGCTGTACCTGAGTCATGGTCAAACCATCTTGAGCAATCGTATAAATCGGTAAGCTTTTTAAACTTTCATTAAACTCTTTTGGATCTGCTTCCTGATATGCCAGACAGGCTTTAAGGGCGTCTTCGGCGCTAAATTTACTGGAGTTTGGCAGTTCTTTAATTACCAGACCAATAGTGTCGCGTACACCACCATGAATCATGTGCCAGCGATTAAAAGCATTCTGTTCAACTTTGATCTCTCCTAAAACTTTACCATTGATAGACGTATAAAAGTTCTGGCCGGCCCAAGAGCCCAGGATTAGCGATATCTGTATAATCTTCCAGTAATCCTAAGCCCTTACCTTCGCAATTATTGGGAGTATCGAATTTTACATCCGGATCAGGGTTAGAGCATCGATATTGAATTTGCTGGAACAACAGGATTTTTTCATTTGGATAGCTATTTTTTTCTTTCCATAAAATGTCCATATCGCCTGTTTCAGTAACTTTGCCATTTTTTACTTTTGGCGTTCTTGAGCCTTCTACAATTAATGGGCCTGCCATACCGCTCGATACCTGAATAGCCGTTGAGCCATGCAGATGGGCATGATACCAGTAGGTTCCTGCCGGATGATTCGGCTCCATTTTGTACTGATAGTCAAATTTTTCCTGAGGTTTAAATTTCAGGAAAACATTATCGCTGTTGCCTTGAGGGCTTACCCAGAAACCATGGGTATGCAGGTTAGTAGTATTGAAACAATGTGGATCGTTCACATTATCCACTTTGTCTGGGCAGGTGGCTTTCTGTTCAGGTGGAAGCTGGTTATTTAGGTTAATTTTTAGGGTTTCACCTTGTTTGACCCTGATCTGCGGACCGACTAAAAGGTCTTCAACAGACTCTCCAGCTTTTTTCTTGTTAAACAAACTGGCATTAGTGAGATAACCTCTGACGAACAGTTGATCCCAGGTACTATTTCTCGGATTGTAAATCTTGCCGGTTTTATAAGCGACGATCAGTTCATGGGTGCCTTTGGAATTTTTTTGCAATAGTGGCGGATTGCTAATCAATGTATCGGGTGTTGTTGGAGAAGGTTGTGGGTTGTTGGGATTATTGGGAGTGGTTGGTGGGTTAGGGTTTTTGGGAGTTGGCGGTTTAGGATTGGAAGGATTTTTACCTCCATTCCAGCTTGCTGCCAGTACAGCGATCACTGCAGCAACGATACCGATAATGGCGAGTTGTATCATTGTAATCACCCTTATGTGCTTTTGTGATGAGTGTTGTTGTTGTGAAGTAATTCGAGGGTAGATTTACAAAGTTGAGATACAGACTGTTATCACCAAATTAGGGGGAGGGCGACAAACGGTAAGCTAAAATGACGTGTGTAAAGTATTCTAGATAGGGATGTATTTCATAAGCCCCTGTTTATGCATAAATGCCTTATAAATATTTAACGTATTTCTAAAATTGTAAGAAAGTCTTAAAAAAATATATGGAATTGAGAATGTAACTTATTTCGGGTTATGTCTTAACCTGAAAAATGATTTTTTCGCCTAAGCTCATCGAGCAATATCTGCAATGAAATTTACTATTTCTGGTTAAGAGCTACGCTTAACACTGAAATAGAAAACATAGATTCAGCTTTTTATTAAATGAGCTATTTCTAAAATTGAAAGATTCTAAGCTTTGATTTCATATGAAATTTATCCTTAAACTCATTCCAATAAATTGATTATTTTTTATGCTGTTATCAACATCTCATACTAAAGAATGAGACAGATTTAGGCCTATTTTTCAGAAAAAATGCAATTTAGAGTCAAAATTCTAAAGTATGAGTTATAAATTTCGGTAAAAATGCCATTTTTAGTATTTAAGATTTTGAAAATCATAAGATTTGGGAAATGGACTTTCGACAGCGTACAATGCCTTTATTAAAAAACAAGTCACCAAGATATTTTGATGAATAAAAAGAGTAATGAAAGAGGGCAGGCAAGCTATGAACAATAACTACCGGAAACCGCTGCAAGGTACCCAGCTGGAATATTATGACGTGCGACAAGCCGTAGAAGATATTCAGCCAGGCGCATATGCCAAACTTCCTTATACATCTAAAGTGCTGGCCGAGCAGCTGGTACGCCGTTGCGACCCTGCGATTTTAGAACAGTCTTTACGCCAGTTGATTGAGCGTAAACAGGAACATGATTTTCCTTGGTATCCGGCGCGTGTAGTGTGTCATGACATCTTAGGGCAAACAGCACTGGTCGATCTTGCCGGTCTGCGTGATGCGATTGCCGATCAGGGCGGTGATCCCTCTAAAGTTAATCCAGTGGTTCCAACCCAGCTGATTGTCGATCACTCATTAGCAGTAGAATACGGCGGCTTTGACCCAGATGCATTTGAGAAAAACCGTGCAGTAGAAGACCGCCGTAATGAAGACCGTTTCCATTTTATTGAATGGACCAAAACTGCGTTTGAAAATGTCGATGTGATTCCTGCTGGTAATGGCATCATGCACCAGATCAATCTGGAAAAAATGTCACCGGTGATTCAGAACCGTGATGGTGTTGCATTCCCGGATACTTGTGTCGGTACAGACTCACATACGCCACACACTGATGCACTGGGCGTGATTTCAGTCGGTGTTGGTGGCTTAGAAGCTGAAAACGTGATGCTGGGTCGTGCATCTTGGATGCGTCTACCGGATATCATCGGGGTAGAGCTGGTTGGACAATGTCAACCAGGCATTACGGCGACGGATATCGTACTGGCTTTAACTGAATTCCTGCGTAAAGAACGTGTGGTTGGTGCTTATCTGGAATTCTTCGGTGAAGGCGCAGACAGCATGTCAGTCGGTGACCGTGCCACGATTTCCAATATGACACCGGAATATGGCGCAACTGCTGCTATGTTCTATATCGATCAAAATACGATTGATTATCTGACGCTGACTGGTCGTGAATCTGAACAGGTGAAACTGGTTGAAACTTATGCCAAGGAAATTGGTCTGTGGTCATCAGAAATGACTCAGGCAGAATATCCACGTGTATTGCGTTTTGACTTGTCTACCGTGACTCGTAACATAGCGGGTCCATCGAATCCGCATGCACGTGTATCAACATCTGACCTGAAAGAAAAAGGCATTGCAGGTGTGGTAGAAAACCGTACTGATGGCTTAATGCCAGATGGTGCAATCATCATCGCGGCGATTACCTCGTGTACCAATACGTCTAACCCGCGTAATACCGTGGCAGCAGGTTTGTTGGCACGTAAGGCCAATGAGCTTGGCCTGGTGCGTAAACCTTGGGTAAAATCTTCTTTTGCTCCGGGTTCTAAAGCGGCTGCATTGTACTTGGAAGAGGCAGGTGTACTGAAGGATCTGGAAAAACTAGGCTTTGGTATCGTGGCGTATGCATGTACCACCTGTAACGGCATGTCGGGTGCGCTTGATCCGAAAATTCAGCAGGAAATTATTGACCGTGACTTGTATGCGACAGCAGTCTTGTCGGGTAACCGTAACTTCGATGGCCGTATCCATCCTTATGCGAAGCAAGCCTTCTTGGCATCTCCACCCTTAGTGGTCGCGTATGCGATTGCCGGTACGATCCGTTTTGATATTGAGAAAGATGCATTAGGCACAGACAAAGATGGCAATCCGATTTACCTGAAAGACATCTGGCCATCGGATGAAGAAATTGATGCTTTGGTGAAAGAGTCCGTGAAGCCAGAACAGTTCAAGAAAGTTTATATTCCGATGTTTGATCTAGGTGAGCGTGAGAAAGCTGCAAGTCCGCTGTATGACTGGCGTCCGCAAAGTACCTATATCCGCCGTCCGCCATATTGGGAAGGAGCTTTGGCTGCACCACGTACCCTTGCGAATATGCGTCCTTTAGCAATCCTTGGCGATAACATCACTACCGATCATTTATCTCCATCAAACGCGATTGTGTTGGATTCAGCAGCGGGTCAATATCTGGCGAAAATGGGCTTACCTGAAGAAGATTTCAACTCTTATGCCACGCACCGCGGCGATCACCTGACTGCACAGCGTGCAACCTTGGCGAATCCGAAGCTGTATAACGAAATGGTGGTACGTTCTGACGGCACCATCAAACAAGGTTCTAAAGCGCGTGTAGAGCCGGAAGGTGAAGTGATGCGTATGTGGGAAGCGATTGAAACCTACATGAACCGTAAGCAACCGCTCATCATTGTTGCAGGTAAAGATTATGGTCAGGGTTCAAGCCGTGATTGGGCAGCAAAAGGTGTGCGTCTGGCAGGTATAGAAGCGATTGTGGCTGAAGGTTTTGAGCGTATTCACCGGACAAACTTGGTCGGTATGGGTGTTCTTCCGCTTGAGTTTAAGCCGGGTACAGATCGTAAAACTTTGAAGCTGGATGGTACTGAACTGTATAGCGTAATTGGTAATATTGCGCCACGTTCGACGCTGACTTTGGTGATTGAGCGTGCCACGGAAGATGGTAAGGAACAGACAATTGAAGTGCCTGTGACCTGTCGTCTGGATACCGAAGAAGAAGTGTCTGTCTATGAAGCGGGTGGGGTACTACAGCGCTTTGCACAGGATTTCTTGGAAAGGAATGTGGCTTAACTGGTTTTTAATTATCAGCAAAGAATCTCCCCTAACCCCTCTTTAGAAAAGAGGGGGAACTCCCCACTGCTGTCCCATAGTTTGCTTTAAATAAAAAAACCTGAGTCCTAACAGTTA